>Ga0080006_1138909_pt1 | contig 113382 bp, 103 predicted proteins | sample RS3BMetagenome_FD_69209 | JGI IMG/M metagenome (GOLD analysis project Ga0080006, IMG submission 69209) | Ferric oxide microbial mat and aquatic microbial communities from Rainbow Spring, Yellowstone National Park, USA - RS3B (SPADES... ...
AGCTGGCCACACTGGCCGACAAACTCACCGACTGCCTCAACCCCGACGGCGACTTCACCGACACCGACCGCGCCCACCGCCGCGGCCTGACCATCGGCAAACAAGACCTCGACGGCATGTCCCCGATCAACGGCTACCTCACCCCCGAAGCCCGCGCCACCCTCGACGCCGTCTTCGCCAAACTCGCCGCACCCGGCATGTGCAACCCCGCCGACACCGAACCCTGTGTCAGCGGCACCCCGCCACATGCCGCCATCGCCGCCGACACCCGCAGCCACCGCCAACGCAACCACGACGCCCTCGTCGCCGCCGGCCGCGCGCTGCTGGCCTGCGGCGACCTCGGCCAACACAACGGGCTACCGACCTCCATCATCGTCACCACCACACTGCACGAACTCGAAAAAGGCGCCGGCCGCGGCCTCACCGCCGGCGGCACCCTATTGCCGATGTCAGATGTGATCAGACTGGGCTCCCACGCCCACCACTACCTGGCCATCTTCGAGGACGGCAAAGCACTGGCGCTGTATCACACCAAACGCCTGGCCTCACCCGCCCAACGCATCATGCTGCACGCCAGAGACCGCGGCTGCACCTTCCCCGGCTGCACCATCCCGGGCTACCTCTGCCAAGTCCACCACGACGACCCCTACGCCACCCACCCCGTCACCGACATCAACGGCCTCACCCTCGTCTGCCACCCCAACCACCCACTCGCCGAACAAGGCTGGACCACCCGCAAAAACACCCACAGCCAAACCGAATGGATCCCACCCCCACACCTCGACCGAGGCCAACCCCGCATCAACACCTTCCACCACCCCGAAAAACTCCTCCAGGATGATGACGAAGAGTCGGCTCCCTAGATCAAGCCCAGGTCGGTGACCGCGCTGCGCTCGTCGGCGAGCTCGGCGGTCGACTTGTCGATCCGGCTGCGGGAGAAGTCGTTGATGTCCAGGCCACCCACGATGCTCCAGTCGCCATCCTTGGTTGTCACCGGGAACGACGAGATCAGACCCTCGGGCACGCCGTAGGAGCCGTCGGAGACGACGGCCATCGAGACCCAGTTGTCCTTTGGCGTGCCCAGCAACCAGTCCCGGGCGGCGTCGATGGTGGCCGAGGCGGCCGAGGCGGCCGACGAGCTGCCGCGCGCGTCGATGATCGCCGCGCCACGCTTGGCGACGGTCGGGATGAAGTCGTCGGCGATCCACTTCTCGTCGCCCACCACCTCGGCGGCGTTGCGGCCGTTGATCTCGGCGTGAAAGATGTCCGGGTACTGGGTCGCCGAGTGGTTACCCCAGATGGTGACCTTCTTGATCTCGGTGACCTTGGCGCCGGTCTTCTTGGCCAGCTGCGAGATCGCCCGGTTGTGGTCTAGGCGAGTCAGCGCGGAGAACCGCTCCTTGGGGATGTCGGGCGCGTTCTTGTGCGCGATCAGCGCGTTGGTGTTGGCCGGGTTACCGGTGACCCCGATGCGGACGTCGTCGGCGGCGACGGAGTTGAGCGCCTTGCCCTGGGCGGTGAAGATCGCGCCGTTGGCCTCCAGCAGGTCGCCGCGCTCCATGCCCGGGCCGCGCGGGCGGGCGCCGACGAGCAGCGCAAGGTTCACGCCGTCGAAAATCTTGTTCGGGTCGGCGCCGATCTCGACGCCGGACAGCAGCGGGAATGCGCCGTCGTCAAGCTCCATCACCACACCCTCGAGGGCCTTCAGCGCGGGCTCGATCTCCAGCAGTCGCAGCTCGATCGGGCGGTCGGGGCCCAGCAGCGAGCCGCTGGCCAGGCGGAACAGCAGGCTGTAGCCGATCTGGCCGGCGGCGCCGGTGACGGCGACCTTCAGGGGTGCAGTGCTCACGGTAATTGGCTCCTTGCGTGCAGATCTGGAGTGTGGATATCGGCCTGATGCGCAATCGCGTCGGGTCGAAACTAGCGCACTCCCGGACCCGGAAAATCCCTACCCCACCTCGGTGCACGGGCGTTATCCCGCGCGCCATCTTCCCAAGAACGGGACCTGCTGTCGTTCAGAAGGATTGATGGCGTGTTCGCCTCGTCGGGCCACCCTTGACATGGACGGCATGGGTCCCGGGCTTGGTCCGTAACTCATCGAGCAGGTCGTCGAGGTGCTCGGGTGTGGTGTCCCAATGCTGCACGGTCTGCGGGTTGGCGGCGATGCTGGCTGCCAGACGCTGCAGATTGACCGAAGACCCGTCCCCGTCGGACTTCGCGGCAGTGGCCGATCTCGCCACGTCGATCGGGGCGCGGCCGTGCACAACGAAGCGAGACGCTGCGTTGCCGAGAACGCTGCCGGCCATACCCGCAGTGGCGACCCCGGCGAACAGCGTTGATTGGCTGACCGCGGTGGCCGGTATCGTCTCGGGCGCCGCGTTGGACAGTGCCTCAGCGATGGTGCGCACTGCGGGGGTGGCGGTCGCCCAGGTCGTTGGCACCGAGAGGGCGCCGGTCGATCCCGCTTGGCCCAGCCGCGCGGAGACCTCCGAGGCTGCGCCCGACCAGCCGGTGGACGCCGATGCTGTGCTCGCGCCGAGTCCGACACCCAGGTTGGGAACCGCGCCGCTTGCGGCGGCGGCGATATCGCGGGCTTTGGTTCCGATCGCGATGCCCATGATCGTATTGATCAACGACGAGTTCGCCGGAAGTATTGCCTGCGGAATGATTTCAGCGTTGGCGGCAATCGTTCTCAGTGGCGACTGATCCAGCGTCGTCAGGAAATTCGTCAGGGCAGTCAACGGTGATGCGGAGCTGGTGGGTGCGGCGAGGCTTTGCAGTGCGGCAGGTGTGGTCGAGGTCAGATGTGACAGTGCGGCATGGATGCTGCCGGCCTCAGCGACCTGACTCAGGGTTTGAGCACTGCCGGCAGCCGGGTTGGTGGTCTGTGGCGGTGAGGTCAACGGGGTGAGGGTCGCCGCGGCAGCGGACTGTGCGGCGTAGCGGTACATCGCGGTGGCATCCGCAGACCACATCGCGACGTAGGCCGCTTCCAGCCGGGCGATCGCGGCGCTGTGTTGTCCGACGATGTTCGTCGCGGACAACGCGGCCACCTGGGCCCGGTTGGCCGCGATGATCGGCGGAGGAACCATCGCCGCAAAAGCGGTTTCATAAGCAGCGACCGCGGCGGCGGCATGCGCAGCGGACTGCTCGGCGATCTCGGCAGTGCCGGTCAACCACCCGATGTAGCCCGCCGCGGCAGCGCTCATGGCCGTCGAGGACGGCCCGACCCACGAAGCGCTCACACCACCGATGGTCGAGGCATAGCCGTGCGCGGCCGCCCGCAGTTCAGCGGCCAGAGCGTTCCAAGCCTGCGCAGCACCCACCAGCGGCGCCGAACCCGCACCGCTGTACATCCGCCCGGAATTGACCTCCGGGGGCAACGCACCGAAATCCATCACCGACCCCCTCGATCAGTCACACTCACACCCACCACTCACTCCTCGGCGATCACGAAAATGTTGGAGACGTTGTCGGCCACGGCCACCGCGCAAGCGCTGCCCTGTCCTGACGGTCCGGTCGCGCCACCAAAGGCGGCCGCGCCGCGGCGCGGAAGGCTCGACATCTCGGCGGCAGCGAACAATCGGCCGCGCCCAGCCAGCGCGGCCGGGGCGGCCTGGCCGGCCAGTGCGTCCGAATCCGCGGCGCCCATCGCCACCGCGTCAACAGAACTGACCGAATCGGCCGTCGTCAACACCACCGGTGCGGTCTCGGCGCTCGGTGCGCTTACCGCCCACGACGGCGGAACCGACAGTCGCCCAACCAAATCCGCCCCCGCCGCCTCAACCCATACCCCGTTCACGACGGTGACTGGAGCTGAACTGATCCCGGCCCCCAGTGTCCCTGCGGCGGCCGGGGCCGGCGCGGCGGTCGCATCGATCACGGCCTGCGGCAACAAATAGCCTTGCCCGCCGAGCAGCTCGGGGATCGCGCCGATGCTGTAAAGCAGAAACGGCGACAGCGGTCCGGTGAAATAGTCGTCAAGCGCCGACAACGCCGACGCCACCGACGACGGGCCCGCGGGGGCGCCGGAGGCGGCGGCCGCCACTTGTTGGGTCGATTGACCCAAGGCCGACGCCACCGTATGGGCTATCGGCTGCACGTGCGCACCGGTCGCCGTCGACGCCGCACGCGCGAGGGCAAACCCTTGACTGGCAGCACCATTGGAGTCAGTGGTATCCGGCGGTGGGGGAAACGGCGTCAGCACCGATGCCGCTGACGCCGAGACCGCATACCCGTCCATCGCAGCAGCGTCTTGCGCCCACATCTCGGCGTAGTGAGCTTCGGTTGCCGCGATCGCCGGGGCGTTGACCCCAAAAAAGTTGGTGGCGATCAAAAGAGCCAGTTGCGCGCGGTTGGCCGCGACCACTGTCGGGGGAACAGTTGCGGCAAAAGCATTTTCGAACGCAGTGGCCGCGGCTGCGGCTTGGGCCGCGGTGAGTTCGGCGTGACCGGCCACAGCGCCCATCCACGCGGTATACCGCTGCGCGGACGCTGCCATCGCCGTCGACGACGGCCCCTGCCACTGCGCGGCCAGCGCTGAAATCTCCGAGGTATACGACGACATCGTCAGGTAGAGGTGATCCGCGAGCTGATCCCACGCTGTCGCGGCCGCACGCAACGGACCCGAACCAGGACCGATGTACATGCGGCCCGAGTTGACCTCGGGCGGCAACAAACCAAACAGCATCGTGACAAAAACCCGCCAATTCAATGTCGTCCACTGACAACGTGTTCACACCCTGTAACGCACACCCGTCACACCGGCGTGACCGGTAGCTCGTGACATACACGCTGGTTGATGCGGCCAGATCTGCCAACGGCGAGACTTCATCGACTGCGGGTGCCGTCGTCAAAACTCTACCCTCTGGTAAGGGTAAACTTAACCAACACGCCCGTTCTGTGACGATGACAACACGCGATCGGCCCGGAGGGTGCTACGCCGGGCACGATCGGGGTGTGCAGTGCGGAAGATGTGGCCCTGGCCACCTGCCGTGTGGTTAGAGTTAGGGCTACTCGATGCTCGGGCGGTCGGACCGGTGGACGGGAGGGCGAGTTCACGGTGAATGACACGCAGGGTGTCCACCTGCAGATCGGGCAGGTTGCGGCGCGAACCCAGCTGTCAATCCGCACGGTCCGTCACTATGACGACGTCGGGCTGGTGACGCCGTCGGCGCGCAGCACGGGTGGCTTTCGGCTCTACACCGATGCCGACGTCGACCGACTGCTGGTGATCCGGCGGATGAAGCCACTGGGCTTCACCCTGGCGGAAATGAAAGAGCTTCTCGAAGCACTGGACGTGCTGGACAACAAGAAGGCCTCGGCGGCCGAGCGCAAGGCCGCGGCCCGGTGCCTGCGGGACTACCGCGCAAAAACAGACGACAGCGCTGATCGGTTGCGCCAGCAGCTGGTCTACGCCGAAGAGCTTGCCAGCCTGTTGATTGACCGCGCCGGAACCGAAGTCGGAGCCAAACGAGGCCGATCCGCACATGTCAACACCGACTGACATCCTCCTACCGGGCGACACCGGTTAGCGCGCCGCGGCGCGATCGGCCCCCTTGAGCCAACTCGACCATCGCGTTAGAGTAGAGTTGCGCGCGGTATGCACCCCGCGCCGGCATTGACGCTCGACACGACACCGTAAACTGCTGCTCCGAAGCGGTGTGTTCCGCTCAGGTAGATGACCTCCCCGTCGAGGATTGGCGATCGCACAATTCATGAGTCCTGAACTCGCAGCGCCCGAGAAGGTTTCGGCATCGCTGGTGGTTGCCGAGGCGCGGCGACGACGGACCTTCGCGGTCATCAGCCATCCCGATGCCGGGAAGTCCACCCTGACCGAAGCGCTGGCCCTGCACGCGCGGGTGATCGCCGAGGCCGGAGCGATCCACGGCAAAGCCGGGCGGCGCTCCACCGTCTCGGACTGGATGGATATGGAGAAGGCGCGTGGCATTTCCATCACGTCGACCGCGCTGCAGTTCTCCTACGGCTCAGCCGACGGCATCGACTATGTGATCAACCTTCTCGACACGCCAGGTCACGCCGACTTCTCCGAAGACACCTACCGGGTGCTCACCGCCGTCGATTGCGCGGTGATGCTCATCGATGCCGCCAAAGGTCTCGAGCCGCAGACCCTCAAACTCTTTCAGGTATGCCGGCAGCGCCGGATACCGATCATCACCGTCATCAACAAGTGGGACCGGCCCGGGCGCGACGCACTGGGCCTGCTCGATGAGATCGAAGCCCGGATCGGGTTGCGGCCCACCCCGTTGACCTGGCCGGTCGGGATCGCCGGGAACTTCCATGGCGTGCTCGACCGCCGCAGCGGTCGCTTCATCCGCTTCACTCGCACCGCCGGTGGGTCTACCATCGCCCCCGAAGAACACCTCGATCCCCCGCAGGCGCAGCGGGTGGCCGGATCGGACTGGGCGCAGGCGGTCGAGGAATGCGAGCTACTGGCCGCCGACGGCGCCGACTTCAACCCGGACAAATTTCTGACCGGTGCCAGCACCCCGGTGCTGTTCACCTCGGCGGTGCTCAATTTCGGTGTCAACCAATTGCTCGACACGCTCGTCAAGCACGCACCGTCACCGTCCGCCAAAGTCGACGTCACCGGGAACCAGCGTGCGGTCGACGACGAGTTCAGTGCGTTCGTGTTCAAGGTGCAAGCCGGCATGGACAGTTCTCATCGGGACCGACTCGCCTACGCCCGGGTCTGCTCGGGGGTGTTTCAGCGCGGCGACATCGTCACCCAAGCCGCGACCCAACGGCCCTTCGCCACCAAGTACGCGCAATCGGTCTTCGGCCAACATCGCGCCACCCTCGACACCGCGTGGCCCGGCGACGTCATCGGTCTGGTCAATGCCACCGCGCTGCGCGTCGGCGACACCCTCTATCGCGGCGACCATGTCCAATTTCCCCCCGTACCGCAGTTCACCCCCGAACACTTCGTCGTCGCCCGCGCCGCTGACCCCAGCAAGCACAAGGCCTTCCGCCGCGGCATCATCCAACTCGAACAGGAAGGCGTGATCCAGGTGTTGCGCTCCGACCTGCGCGGCGACCAGGCCCCGGTGCTGGCCGCGGTCGGCCCGATGCAGTTCGAAGTCGCCGGCCACCGGATGGCCAATGAATGGAAAACGCCCGTCACGCTGGAACGCCTCAACTACGGCGTGGTACGCAGGACCCGCGCACAAGACGCCGACTTTCTCAACTCCCAGTCCAACGTCGAGGTGCTCATCCGCACCGACGGAGCGCTGCTGGCGCTGTTCAGCGACACATGGCGGATGGAAATGCACCAGCGCAGCCACCCAGACCTGATGCTCGACCCGCTGGTCGACGCCGCCGGATAGCACTGCGGCGTCAGCTACTGACAGCCGATCCCCACCCAGGGCGCGTAGCATGACCGGAGCTTCGTCCGATCCGAGCTGCGACGGGAGGTGAAGGATGCCTTCGTTTCGCGATATACCGGAAACGCTGCGTCCTCTGGCACGGCCTGAGCGGGACGAGCCTCCCAGTCCGATGCCTACCGAACCGCCTGCCGATCAGGCGGTCGTCGACTGCGGTATCTACGTCAACGGCGAACGACTGCCCGGAACGTTCGGCTACGCCGAAGCTCGGGCTCGGGTGCGCGATCTGCAACTGGACGGCCAGCAAGCCTTCGCCTGGATCGGTCTGCACGCCCCCACCGAGCATCAGATGCAGGAGGTGGGTGACGCTTTCGGCATGCATGAGCTGGCCGTCGAGGACGCGGTCTGCGCGCACCAGCGGCCCAAGCTGGAGCGCTACGACGAGTCGCTGTTCCTGGTGCTCAAGACGCTGAACTACGTGCCTCATGAGTCGGCGCTGCTGGCCCGCGAGATCGTGGAGACCGGCGAAATCATGATCTTCGTCACCCGCGATGTCGTGGTGACGGTCCGGCACGGCGATCACGGTCGGCTGTCGGATGTGCGCAAACGGATGGATGCCGACCCCGAGCACATGCGGCTGGGCCCGTTCGCGGTGATGCACGCCATCGCCGACGCCGTCGTCGACCACTACCTGGAAGTCACCCAGTTGATGGAGGGCGACATCGACGCCATCGAGGAAGAGGCCTTCGCGCCGGACCACCGCACCCGGATCGAGCCGATCTACCAGATGAAGCGCGAGGTGGTGGAGCTGCGCAGGTCGGTCAACCCGCTGTCGGTGCCGTTCGCTCGGTTGCAGAGCGAACACAAGGACCTGGTCTCCAAAGAGGTCCGGCGCTATCTGCGAGACGTCGGCGACCACCACACCCACGCGGCCGACCAGATCGCCAGCTACGACGAGAATCTCAGCTCGCTGGTGCAGGCCGCGCTGGCCCGGGTCGAGATGCAGCAGAACACCGACATGCGCAAGATGTCAGCGTGGGCGGCGCTGCTGGCGATACCCACGATGGTCGCCGGCATTTACGGGATGAACTTCGAGTACATCCCTCTGCTGAAATGGCACTGGGGCTATCAGACGACGGTCCTCGGCACGGCGCTGATTTGCCTACTGCTGCACCGCACCTTCCGGCGTAAAGACTGGCTGTAGCGGTCAGTGTCCGTATCGCCCACTCGCGCAGCGGTATTGGCTACGAATTGATACCGCAAGGTAAAACGCGTGTGCTGCGCAGCGCGAGAATGATCACGCAAACTGTTTCGCTCGGGTAAGGAACGCTGGTAGATTCCTTTGAAATGGCGGTGGGGCTCGCCGAAACCGCAGTCCACATTGGACAGCCAACAGTCCCTGCGTAACCGATGAAGGTCGGTTCGTTCGCGTCAGCGCGGCTCGGATCGGCCCCGAACGCAGGGGTTTTGACATGGCGATCAAATTCTCGACCATCTCGGCGATCGAAATCCTCGACTCACGTGGGCGGCCGACGCTGCTGGTGCAGGCCACGCTGTCCGACGGACGGCAGGTCCGTTCCGGGGTGCCCGCGGGAGCGTCGACGGGTAGCCGTGAGGCGATCGAGTTGCGCGACCACGACGAGCGCTACGGCGGGTTGGGCGTGCGCAATGCCGTGGCCCGCGTCAACGGACCGATCGCCGACGAACTGCTGAGTCGGCCGTTCAGCAGTCTGGACGACTTGGATCAAACCCTGCGTCAACTGGATGGCACCCCAGACAAATCGCTGTTGGGCGCAAATGCGATCGTCGGCGTCTCCATGGCAGCAGCGCAAGCGTTCGCGCTGACGGCAGGACAACCGCTGTGGCAGTACCTGATTCCCGACGGCGTAACTCCGCGGCTACCGGTTCCTCACTTCAACATCATCAACGGCGGCGCACACGCTCTGAACAGCCTGGATTTTCAGGAATTCATGATCGCGCCCCTCGGAGCGCCGTCGCTGCAGGAAGCGATCCGGGCGGGCGCCGAGATTTACCAGCGTCTGCGTTCGGCGCTGGCTGACCGTAATCTGGGAACCGGTTTGGGTGACGAGGGCGGTTTCGCGCCGCAGGTCGACGGCGCTGACGAGGCGCTGGCGTTGATCACTACCGCAATCGAGGACGCCGGCTATAGCGCTGGACGCGACGGCGTGGCGATCGCCCTCGATCCTGCCGCCAGCGAATTCCACCGCGATGGCTGTTACCGATTGGGCTGGAATGCAATGTCCAGCGATGAGCTGATCGACCTCTACACCGACCTCGTCGCACGATTCCCGGTATGGAGCATCGAAGACGGTATGGGCGAACGCGACACCACCGGCTGGCAGAAGTTGACCGGGAAGTTGGGTGATCGTGTGCAGCTGGTCGGAGATGACAACTTCGTGACCAACCCGGAACTCATCGCGGACGGCGTACGGGCTGGTGTCGCCAATGCGGCGCTGATCAAGGTCAATCAGATCGGCACGGTCACCGAAACGCTTGAGGCGTTGAAGGTTTGCCGAGACGCAGGCTATGCGGCCATGATTTCGCACCGCTCAGGCGAGACCGACGACACGTTCATCGCTGATCTGGCGGTGGCCTCGGGCTGCGGTCAAATCAAGTCCGGCGCCCCGGCCCGCGGCGAACGGGTGGCCAAATACAATCGACTGCTTGAAATCAGCTCATCGGCAACAAATCTGGCGTTCGGCCTCCCCGGTCGATGATGAAATGGTCTGCTCGACACCACTGTTTTGGTGTACGAAATCTACTGTATTGCAATATGACTCGGAATTATGTCCATATCGGCAATGGCATCTTTCCGCAGTCGTGGAAGAGCAGCGTCCAGATGCCACGAATGTGGCGCTGCCTGCTTGGAAGAGGGAATCAAACAGCATGTCAACAAGCGACAGTCACGACCAGCACACCGATCAGCGGGATACGCAGGATTCTGGTCGCCCATCCCACGAGGATGTGGCCGATGCTGCCCAGCTCAGCGAAGAGGGTCGAAAAGAAATCCGCCGAATGGCCGAGGCCTACAAGGACAAACCAACGGTCAAGCTGCCCGGCACCCACGGCACCATAAGCGGCACGTCAATCAACGAATGGCTAGACGACGAGGGGAATCCCAAATTCGGCGACCCCGACGAGCACCCATTCGCCGAAGGCGAGAGTCCGGGCGAGAACGCACATTAGCCGGGGTCGGACGTGCCTCCAACGTCAGCGGCCGGGCATACCTGCGGCGCCGAGCATACCTGCGGCCCGAGACGTCGACCGTGCTGATGGCCGCTGTTGCAGGATCGGCATGCAGCAGGTTGCTTCAGGTTCGATCACCATGATGTGCGGTACGAATCCCGTTGCGGCACCGTCGATTGGTCGTGTGCTCGACGGCACGCGTGGGGCGTTGTAGCCATGGGCACTACCGATCGGGTGTATTTGGCCAGGCATGGCCGAACAGCGCTCAATGCTGAGGGCCGACTCCGGGGGCTGAGCGACCGGTCGCGACATAGCCGCCGACACCGGCGTCGGCCAGCAAGCGCAATACGGCGTCGATATCGTCGACGTCCAGATCGGCCAGCTCTGCCCAGAAGCTGGCCCACACACCATTGTCGGTGCCTCCCGGCGGCACCCAGAACATCACATTGAATCGCGCGGGCAGCATAATTGGGCGGATGGGCGAACTCATGGCGGCCCTTGAGAAGCGTTAGCGGACATGCTTTCTCGACATCACTCGATCTGGTAGGGACCGTTGGCAATATCCGCAGTCTGGGCGAGCCCCTCCGCTTGTAACCATCATCGCGCCGTCAAGGACGTTTCGGCAAGTGTCACCGGCCGCGATGGTGGTGGCGGTGGGCAGCCAAGATGGCCCGCGGGGCCGGCGGCGAGAAGCTCGCGAGAGCATCGAAGACCCGCGCTGCGACGACAACGCCAACCGGCTTTCTCTACAGTGGATTACAACCCACCAACCCCAATCCGCGCAGCGACTGGACCACCAAACGGTCCCGCTCACCGAGGCCGGGCAAACCGACACCGACTGACACCGACGGGAACACCACATGCCGACCGACCAGTCGCACTTGAACCACCAACAGCGGCACACCTTGGAGAAGCTCACCGGCCATCCGCTGAACCACAACATCAAGTGGACCAACGTACTGGCCCTATTCGAAGCGCTCGGCGAAGTCACCCGTGAAAGTGGCGACCGTTTCCGCGTCACGATCGGAGAGCACACCGCGGTCTTTCATCCGCCCGCCCATGGCGATCTACCCGCCGACCTCGTGGTGGAGATCAGGCAGTTTCTGCAGGAGACAAATCAGCCGGACGCCAAGCCGCAACCAGGCCGGCACCTCTTGGTCGTGACCGATCATCACGAGACAACGATCTACGAGTTCGAACCCCCGACCACCAAGCCCGAAACCATCAAGCCCTACGACCCGCAGGGTCACCTACGCCACCTTCGGCACATCAACGGCAACTACCAAGGTCAACGAGCACCAGAGGATCCGACCTACTACCGCGCTATCGTCGAAGAAGTGCGCGGCGCCGACACGATCGTGATATTCGGACACGGTGACGGTCATTCCAATGCGGCCGACCTGCTGGTCGCCGCGCTCCAGGAACACCTGGGCCAACCGTTACCGACAATCCTGACTGAAGTGCGTATCGACGCGAAAGCTTTCACCACCGGCCAGCTAATGGCTGCAGCAAAAAAGGTCGTAGAAGAGCTCCCCAGCCAGGGCTGAATGGCCTTGGCTTGAGTCGTTCACAATCGTTCCCCCGATCGGAGGCCCGGGCCAGGCGGCGGCCATGGCGTTGCCGAACTGGCGCTCCTCACCGAGCCGCTCGGTTTCCAGCATCCAAGTCGAGAACGCTCTGTACCCGCCGATAGCGACAAGCGCATGATCGCTGAAGCCGAAACCCGGTCACCAGACCCATCAGCGCCGCGGCGGTGATGTTCAGCCGCCGGCATCTGCACAGCCAGCTGCCGAACGCCAGCGATCGGTGAGGCAACCACAACCCGGAAGCCGGTCTCACCGGCTGGTCTTCTCGAAGTTGGAGCCGCTACGGGCGATCCGGGAGTCGATGTCGTAGGGCACGATGATGGCCGTCACCCCCGGGATGCGACTCACGGCGCGAGCCATCTTGTCGGCGGTGCGGTCGTGCAGCAGACGCCCCAATAGCGGCGAGAAGATGCGACGCGGCAACAGGACCGTCACTTGGGTATCCGGGTGGTCTCGGCGCGTCTCGAACAGCAAAAGCTGCGCTGCGCGAGGAAGATTGCGGTCAGGGCAGTCGATCACCCGCAGCTCGACGGTATGCCCGAGATGCTTCCAGCGCTGCTGCAACCTAGCCGAGTGCTCGCTGTCGACCACGAAATGCACCGGGGTCACCTCCGCAGCGTTGAGTCCCTGTGCGTAACGCAGCGCCTCGAGCTCGGCAAAGTCGACCGAATCGACAAAGACGATGACCCGTAGCCGCGTGTACTTCGACATATCGGGATTTGCGGTGCGCGACAACTCCAGCACGGAAGCCTCCGCCCGATACTGCCGGTTGAGCCTGGTCAACGAGTAAACCAAGATCGGGAACACGACAACGACCAGCCAGGCGCCCTCGGTGAACTTGGCCACCACAAAGATTCCCACCACGATCGTCGACATGATCCCCGCACACAGATTGGTCGCCAATTTGCGACGCCAGCCCCGCTCGCGATGCGTGAAATAGTGACGGCTCATGCCGTAACCGGCCATCGAGAACGCGGTGAAAACACCGATCGCATACAGCGGCACCAACTTTGATACCGACGCCCCGGTCGCCAGCAGCAGCGCGACGGCCAAGACGGCCAATGTGATGATGCCGTTGGAGAACCTCAAGCGGTGACCGCGTTTGGTCAGCGGCCGCGGCAGAAACTGATCCTCGGCAACAAAACTGGCCATCGCCGGAAACCCGGTGAAGCCGGTATTGGCGCCGGTGAACAAGATCGCTGCGCTCGCGGCCTGCACCAGAAAGTACAAAATGTTACCGATCACACCGTGGCCGAACACCACTCGCGTGATTTCGGACAACATGGACGGATACTCCGCGCGGTACGGGGCGACGTGGGTGACGTAAGCCAGCCAGGACACACCCGCCAGCAGGAACCCGAGAATCAGCGCCATCATCGTCAGCACGCGGCGTGCGTTGATCCCTTGAGGCTCGCGCATGTAGACCACCGTGTTGGAGATCGCTTCCACCCCGGTCAACGAGGTACCGCCATTGGCGAAGGCGCGCAATAGCACCAAGACCGTCGCGCCCATCACCAGACCGCTGCCCTGATGCACCGGGACACCGCCGACAACGTGCGTCGGGTCGAGTTTGGGTAGACCCCAGACAGCTTCGCGAACGAGGCCGGTGACGATCGTCGCCGTGATCAACGCGACGAACGAATATGTAGCGATCGCAAAAGTCCGCCCCGACTGCTGCAAGCCACGCAGATTGGCCAGACAAATCAGGAGAACCACCGCCACCGTGATCTCCAGGTGGTACGGCCGCAGTTGCGGAATGGCCGACACCACCGCAACCGTCCCGGCCGCGGGCTGCACAGCAACGGTGACCACGTAATCGATCAGCAGGGCCGCCGCAGCGACCTGTGCCACCCGCGGCCCGAAATTCTCCCGCGCGACCATGTACGAGCCGCCGGCCCGGGTGTAGGCCATCACAACGCCGCGATACGACGCGGTCACCAACGCCAAAATCACCAAGATCACCCCGATGACCGGCAGCAACAGCACGAACGCGGCCATCCCGGCCGCCGGCAACAGCTCGATCATGATCTGCTCGGGACCGTAAGCCGTCGACGAGATCGCGTCCGGCGCAATCGCACCCAACGCAAGAGGAGGCGACAATCGCTGAGCATCTAGCTGATCCGTCGTCAGCGGCTCGCCAAGGAGACGCCGCTTGACAACCTCGGACATAGCGGGGGCGACTGTGCGCCTACGATCCATCGTCAATGTTTCCGTCCTAGCTGGTCTGGCTCTTCACAACGGCTCTGATGCGCCTGCGGGCGCGCGGGTCACTAAATACGGACCCGCCCTTCGTGAATCCACCGACCGCCAAGGGCCACACGGACAAGGGTGGCGCGAGAGCCAGACCGGGCGATCCGATTGACACCGCTCACCGCGCTGAAGGCGGGAATCGCGACGACGCGGGGCGCAGCAGCCGAGCCGAGCGGGCCCTTCGTCTGAGAGACGAGAGGCCACAACCCTCGCTGGTAGGGAGCACAACGCATAACGGCCTCCACCCTCTCGAGTCACTTCGAGATATCCGGGTAGAAGCCATCAGCCACTCCAGCCGACGATCGGTGCTGGAGGTGCGTTAAGCGAGCCTCATCGCTTTTGAATCGAAGCTGACTGTACAACAAGTATCCGCAGCATGAACACAGGACCCGCGTTTCTTCGGCGAACCCCAGCAGGCCGCCGAAAAATCATGCACACCGCCTAGCTGGGCTGCGCGGCAGGCCGATTGGGGTCTAGCACGTCGACCCCGTCGGCTCGCCACGCGGCACGCATCGCGTCGGCGCCTTTGAGCCGGACCCACGCCGCCTCGGTCGCGGTAATCGGCGTCACGGACAGAAAGCGCACCGGATCGCAGGGCGAGTCCAGCGGCAGTTCGGCAATATCGCTCTCGCCCACTAACACCGCGGTGAACGGCACTCGCACCGACGGTCGGGTCCACAGCGGTCCGCTGAGGTCGACCAGCGCATCGGGCATCAGCACCACACCCTCGACCGCCGGCGATGCCGCCACGATGGCCAGACTGCGGGCCAGGCCGGTGATGTCCTTCGTATCACGCAGCCGCAGGACGACTTCGGCCCGCGGACCGAGTTCGGGATCGGCCAGCATCGCGGTCGGGTCGACCATCGGGTGGCGCGAGCAGCCCAGCGAGACGTAGTGCGCTATCCCCTTCTGGCCGTCGGCATCGGCGCGGTAGCGCAGCACGTCAATCGACTCGGCGCCCAAGAAAGTCACGCTGGCGACAGCGGGCTCGGCGTGGTCGAAGTGCGTATCCAGGTGCGCGCGCACCCGGTCCACCAGCTGGGTCACGCGGACTCGGGCGGAAGAGTCAAGTTGACCCCGGTGTCGGCATCGAACACGGCCAGTTGTGCGGTGTCGAAAGCCAACTCCAGCGTCTTGCCTTTCGATGCCTTCGACGCAGCCGGCACCCTGGCGACGATCTCGCGCTCCCCCGAAGTGGGTTCGTCGCCGAGATCGGACAGCTGTTCGGAGTGCACGGCGGAGCCTTCGGTGGTGAAGTAGACGTACTTGTCGGCGCCCAGCGACTCGACCATGTCGACCTTGACCTCGAAGCTCACTGCGCTGATCCGCTGGTAGGCGTCGATCAACGCGGCATCGTGCAGATGCTCCGGGCGCACCCCGACGATCACGTCCGAGTGTGCTGCGAGCACGTTCAAGACCGGCTGGGTCAACAACACCTCGCCGAACGGCAACCTCAGCCCGGTCGCGGTCAGCGTGGCGGAGAAGAAATTCATCGACGGCGAGCCGATGAAGCCCGCGACGAACAGGTTCGCCGGCCGCTCGTACAACTCGTCGGGCGTGCCGATCTGCTGCACCACGCCACCGCGCATCACCACCACGCGGTCACCGAGCGTCATCGCCTCGGTCTGGTCGTGGGTGACGTAGACGGTGGTGGTGCCCAGCCGTCGCTGCAACCGGGCGATCTCGCCACGCATCTGCACCCGCAGCTTGGCGTCGAGGTTGGACAGCGGCTCGTCCATCAAGAATGCCTTGGGCTGGCGGACAATCGCGCGCCCCATCGCGACCCGTTGGCGCTGACCGCCGGACAGTTGAGCCGGCTTGCGATCCAGCGCATCGGACAGGTCGAGGATTCTCGCGGTGTCCTCGACCTTCTGCGCGATGTCGGCTTTCTTCAGCTTCGCCAACGTGAGCGGGAAGGCGATGTTCTGCCGGACCGTCATGTGCGGGTAGAGCGCGTAGGACTGGAACACCATCGCGATGTCACGGTCTCTGGGTGCCTTTTCGTTGACCCGCTCGCCGTCGATCCGCAGCTCCCCCGACGAGATATCTTCAAGGCCGGCAATCATGTTCAGCGTGGTGGATTTTCCGCAACCGGACGGGCCGACCAGGATGATGAACTCGCCCTCGGCGATGGTGAGGCTCAACTCCTGCACGGCCTGCGCGCCGTCGGGGTAGCTCTTGGTCACCCGGTCCAACACAATCTCGGCCATCGCGCTATCCCTTCACCGCACCGGACGTCAAACCCGCCACAATCCGTCGTTGGAACACTAGAACAAAAACGATGATCGGCACCGTGATCACCATCGCGCCGGCCGCGATCGACCCGGTGGGCTCCTCGAATTGCGAACTGCCGGTGAAGTTTGCGATTGCCACCGGCGCAGTGATCGCGGCCTCGGTGGCGGTCAGCGACAAGGCAAGCAGCAGGTCGTTCCACGCGAAGATGAACACCAGAATGGCGGTGGTCACGATACCCGGCGCGGCCAGTGGCACGATCACCTTGCGGAAGGCCTGCGCGGGTGTGGCCCCGTCCATCTTGGCCGCCTTCTCCAGATCCCACGGGATCTCCCGGAAAAACGCCGACAACGTGTAGATCGCCAGCGGCAGCGCGAAGGTGATGTAGGGAATAATCAGGCCGGGCCAGGTGTCGAAGAGCCCGATCCGGCGCTCGATGTTGAACAACGGGGTGACCAACGAGATCGCCGGGAACATCGACACCAGCAGCACGGCGCCGATCAGCGCCCGCTTACCCGGAAACTCCAGGCGCGCCACCGCATACGCCGCCATCGCGCCGATCACCAGCGCGATCGCCGTGGTGATCAACCCGATGCCGACCGAGTTCACCAGGGCCGAGCTGAAGTAATTCCCGCGAAAGATGCCGCGATAGTTGTCAAACGTCGGCGACGACGGAATCAGCTTGCCGTCCTTGGCCGTTGATGTCGGCTTGAGCGAGAGGCTGAAGATCCACAGCACCGGAACCAGCGCGTACGTCAGCACCAGGGCGTCGACGCCCACCCAGGTCGCGGCCCGCCTAGCGGCCATCGCCACCACCCGGTGCCGCCGCGCCGAACACCTTGACGAACAGCAGCGCGATCAGCGTCGCGCAACAGAAGATCAGCACCGAAATCGCGGAGCCGAGGCCGACATTGAAGCCTTTGAACAGATTGTCGTAGCCCAGGATCGACACCGATCCGGTGTTGCCGGTGCCGCCGGTGAGCACGTAGATGCTGTCGAAGATCCGGAAGGCGTCCAGGGTGCGGAACAACAGCGCCACCAAGATCGCCGGCTTGATCAACGGCAGGGTGATCGAGATCAGCCGCCGCCACCCGCCAGCGCCGTCCACCTCGGCGGCCTTCAGCAGGTCGGCGGGCACCAGCGCCAAGCCGGCCAGCAGCAGCAGCGACATGAACGGCGTGGTCTTCCACACCTCGGCGATCACCACGACGCCCAGCGCCGAAAACTGGTGGGCAAGTGGCGCGCTGCCGTGCGGTAGCAGGTTGGCCAGGTAGCCGGTGCCCGGCGTCCACGCGTAGTACCAACTGTAGGACGCAACCACCGTCACGATGCCGTACGGGATCAGCACCGCGGTTCGCACCAGACCCTTGCCGATCAGCGTGCGGTGCATCGCCAGCGCCAGCGCCAGGCCGAGCACGAACTCGATGGAGACCGAGGCGACCGTGATCGCCAGCGTCACCGCGAGCGCCGTCCACCAGTAGCGGTCGGTCAGGATCGTCTGATAGTTGCCCAGACCGATGAACCGGTTGTCGTGGGGCGTGACCAGGTTGTTGCGTTGCAGGCTCAGCCATACCGCGTAGCCGATCGGATAGGCGGTGACCGCCAGCATCAGCAGCGCGGCCGGCGCGACCAACACGAACGCCAGTCGCCTTTCGCCCGTTGCGTTTTGGCTCACGGCAGCAGTCCCTTGCCGTCGATCGCCCGGCCCACCTGCACCGCGAGTTCGTCAGCCGTCCGCTCTGGATCGATCCGGGTGATCGGGGCCAGCGTCGCGGCGATCCGGGTCGACACCGACTGGTAGGCCGGCGTAGCGAGCCGGACCGCGGGGGCGGTGAGTTGTCGGCGAATGATCTCATACATCGGGTACTTCGCCTGGAACTGCGGATCGGCGTACAGCGAGGTGCGCACGGCGGGCAGTCCACCGTCGAGCGAGATGTACTTCTCGTTGGCCGGACTGCGCAGACACCGGATCGCTTCGAACGCCTCGGCCCGGTGCCGGCTCGTCGCGGACACCGCGAGGTTGAGCCCACCGATGGTCACCCTGGCCGGCTGCCCCGGTAGCACGCTCGGGTACGGCGCGAAGCCGAAAACCTGTCTGCTGGCGTCGTATGCCTCGCGGTACTGCTGTTCGGTGGGCCGGAACAACCCGACATCGTCGATGCTGCCGGCCAGATCGGGCTGACGGTTCAGCGGCAGAAACGGCACACCGCCCTTCACCGCGTTCTCCAGCATGGACGCCAACACGTAGGGCCAGTTGACCTCGAGTGCGGATCTGCCCTGCTCGAACGCCAGCCGCGCGGTGCCGGCGTCGCTGCGGATGACCGACGGGTCGGCGCCCGGCGCGGTGGCCACCGCCTTGATGATCTGCAGCGCCTTGACGGTGGCGGCCCGGTGCTCGGGAGTATCGGTGAGTGCGACGGTGCGGCCGTCGTCGGAAAGCACTTGGCCGCCGGCGCTTTCCAGCAGCGTGTTGAACCACACCACCACGGCCTCGTTCTGGTTGGCCTGCACGCCGATCCAGCTGGGTTCGCCGGCGGCGTGCAACCGGGTCGCCTCGTCGATTACGGCATCCCACGTTGCCGGCGGCCTGTCCATCAAATCTGTCCGGTACCAGAGCAATTGGGTGTTGCTGGCGACGGGCGCGGCATAGAGCCGGTGGCGCCAGGTCGCTGTCGACAGCGGCCCGGCCAGTGTGTCGGCGGTGGCGTCGGCCGCTGCCCGGTGCGCCGGATCGTCAGACAGCGGCAGCACCCAACCCGCCTCGGCGAACTCGGCCGTCCAGATCACGTCCATCGCGATGACGTCGACGGCGTGGTCGTTGGCGCTGAGCCGACGGGCCAGCTGGATGCGCTGGTCGTCGGTGGACCGCGGCAGGCTGAACTGCCGGATGGTGAAACGGCCGCCGAACTCGTCGGAGCATCGCTGCGCCAGCGCGGTGAACGTTACGGCGTTGCTGGCCGGGGTGTAGAGATTGATCACCCGACCGTCGTCGCGGGCGCCACAGCCGGACAGCGCCGACGCAACCGACAACACCGCCAGCGCGACCGCGCCCAACCTGCGACGCACGAGTCAGATGGCCAGGCGGGCCAACAGATCCCGGGCCTGCTCGGCGTTCTGCGGGTCGCAGAGCACGTCGTATCGGCCGGCCACCAATTGCAGCGTCGAACTGAAGTCCCGGGTGCCGCGCGCCATCGAATAGGGAATCGCGGAGGTGATGAGACCGAAGAACAGACCGGCGACCAGTCCGGTGGTCAACGCCTCCACCGGATGCGGACTGGAAAACAGCAAGCTCAGCATCAGGCCGATGAACAGCCCCAGCCAGGCCCCGCTGATTACGCCGCCGCCCAGCACTTTCGGCCAGGTCAGCCGCCCGGTCACCCGTTCGACCTGCATCAGGTCGACGCCCACGATGGTGACCTGCTGCACCGGGAACTGCTGATCGGAGAGGTAGTCGACGGCTCGCTGGGCTTCGGCGTAGGTGGGGTAAGACCCCACCGGCCAGCCTTTCGGCGGCGTCGGCAGGCCGGGAGCACGCCGGCTCCCGGACGGGGTGCCGGGCGCGGCACCGGGAACCTGTCCTGGCTGAAACGGGCTGCTCATGGGTTTCATTGTGCGCTCTCGACCGCCGCCGACTCGCTGCGACCTCCGAACCGCCTGCTGACGCCCTTTGCACTGAGTCGACGTCACTCGCCATTAGGTTGAACAGCATGACAGCTCCGGGCAGCGGCGAGCCTCGCCGCGATCAGCCAGACCCGTGGCCCCAGTACCAGCACCCACCGGTCGATCCGCGTGAGCCGTTGAACTACCCGGACTATCCCTATCCCGGGCCCTATCCCGGGCCGCCGCCCAGCCCGCAACAGCCACCCCCGTACGGCTATATCCCATACGAGGGTGCCCCATACGGCTATGCCCCACCGCCGGTGTACCCGGGCGGATACGACCCGTACCAGGGTTATCAGTCGCACTCGACCAACGGACTGGCCGTCGCGTCGCTGGTCACCTCGATCGCCGGCGTCGTGCTCGGCATCCCGCTGGCCGTCTTCTGCTACATCGGGTGGGTGATTCCCGTCGCCGGCGCGGTGATGGGTGGCATCGCGCTCAACCAGATCAAGCAGAGCGGGCAGCAGGGCCGCGGGCTGGCGATCGCCGGGATCGCGATCGGCGCCGCGACTGCAGTGCTACTCATGCTGGCGATGATCGTCGTGATCGCCGCGGCGTTGCATTCGCCGATGTTCGGGGTTGCTTAACCGGGCTAGTGCTATCGAGATCGACGTTGGCGCGAAGAAGTTCGAGTGGCCGGCACGCTGGCGTCGATCTCGTTCAGCGAGGCGGCTCGAATCGGTCGCCTTGGCGTTCCATCCCCGCGGCGCGCCCTTTCGCGGCGATCACCAGAGCCATCTTGCGACTGGCTTCGTCGAGCATTTCGTCGCCGAGCATCACCGCGCCACGGGCGCCGCCGGCGGTCGAGGTGTGCCACGCGTAGGCCTCCAGGATCAGCTCCGCGTGATCGTAGTCGGCTTGGCGTGGGCTGAAGATCTCGTTGCCGGCAGCGATCTGGTCAGGATGCAGCACCCATTTCCCGTCGTAGCCCAGTGCCGCCGACCGGCCGGCCACCCGCCGGAATGCTTCGGTGTCGCGCACTTTGAGGTAAGGGCCGTCCACGGCCGCTTTTCCGTGGGCGCGGGCGGCCACCAGGATCGTCATCAGCACGTGGTGGTACGCGTCGCCGACGTCGTAGCCCTCGGGCTGCTCGCCGACAACCAGGGTGCGGGTGTTCAGGTTCGCCATCAGGTCCGCGGGGCCGAGCACCAGAGCCTGAACCCGTGGCACCGCGGCGATCGCGTCGATGTTCGTCAGCCCGCGGGCGTCTTCGATCTGGGCGTCGATGCCGATCTCGCCCACCGGCAGCCCGTGCACCGTCTCCAGTTGGGTCAGCAACAGGTCGAGGGCCTGAACATGCGAGGCATCCGAGACTTTCGGCAGCACCACCACGTCGAGCTTGGCGTCGGGTGCGGCGCCGACGGCCGAGACCACCTCGATGATGTCGGCATGCGTCCACGGCGTGGTCCAGTCGTTGACCCGAACCCCGCGCAGCTGTCCGGCCCAGCCGGGCGCGGCCAGCGCCGCAGCCACCCGGCTTCGGGCGTCGGCCTTGGCGTCGGGCGCAACGGCGTCCTCCAGATCGAGAAAGACCTCGTCGGCCGGAAGACCTTTGGACTTGTCGATCATCTTTTGGCTACTACCCGGCACGGACAGGCACGTGCGACGGGGCCGGTACACGTTAATCACACCCCACTCACCTCTCTTGCATACCCTGTCTACCTATGGCCTCGATCAACAGGGTGTACGCCGCGCGCTTGGCGCGAATGCAGGTCCTGGGACCGATGGGTGAGTCACTCGGACGCGTGCGCGACGTCGTGGTCAGCATCAGCATCGTTCGCCAGCAACCCCGGGTTCTTGGACTCGTCGTCGAAATGGCCTCGCGCCGAAGGATTTTCGTGCCGATTCTGCGCGTCTCCGCTATCGAGCCGCAGGCGGTGACGCTCACCACCAACAACGTCTCGATGCTGCGGTTCCAACAGCGACCCGGCGAGGTCCTGGTGCTGGGGCAGATCGTCGACACCAAGGTGCGGGTCAACGACCCCGAACTGCCCGAGCTCGCCGACACCGACCTCGTCGTCACCGATCTGGGTCTGGAGCAGAGCCGGACCCGGGACTGGATGGCGACCCGGGTCTCGGTGCGGGTGCCGCGACGCCTGGGCCGACGCAGCACCAGCCACATCGTCGGCTGGCGCAACGTGCAGGGACTAACCCCGTCGGCGCTGGCCATGCCCGGCCAGGCGGTCGTGGCGCTGCTGCAGCAATTCGAGAAATGGCGACCGATCGAGGTAGCCGACGCGGTGCGCGAGCTGCCGGCCAAGCGACGCCACGAGGTGATCGCGGCCCTCGACAATGATCGGCTGGCCGACATCCTGCAGGAGCTGCCGGAAGACGAGCAGGCCGAGCTGCTGATGCGATTGGGCGACGAACGCGCGGCCGACGTCCTCGAGGAGATGGATCCCGACGACGCCGCCGACTTGCTCGGCACCATGACTCCGGCGCTGGCCGAACGCCTGCTGCGGCAAATGGACCCGGAGGAATCCGACCCGGTGCGACGGCTGCTCAAGCACTCCCCCGATACCGCGGGCGGTTTGATGACCTCCGAGCCGGTGGTGTTGACGCCGGACACCTCGGTCGCCGAGGCGCTGGCCCGGGTCCGCGATCCCGACCTGACGCCGGCGTTGTCGTCGCTGGTGCTGGTGGTCAGGCCGCCGACGGCCACCCCGACCGGTCAGTATCTGGGCTGCGTCGCCCTGCAGCGACTGCTTCGCGAACCCCCGTCGATGCTGGTCGGCGGGATCGTCGACGCCGACCTGCCCTGGCTGGAGCCCGACACCTCGCTGGCTGTGCTGACCCGTTATTTCGCCGCGTACAACCTGGTCTGTGGTCCCGTGGTCGACGGACAGCATCATCTACTCGGCGCCGTGACCGTGGACGACGTGCTCGATCATCTGCTGCCGCACGACTGGCGGGACAGCACCGAGCATCCGGCGCTGGACAGCGTGGGCGGCCGGTCATGATCAAATCCGCGCCGCCGCGGTCACGGCTGTACACCCCGCGTGTCTCCCGGCTGTCGGCACCGCGGGTGGACGCCGAGTCCGTCGGCAAATTGACCGAGTCGATCGCCCGCTTTTTCGGCACCGGCACGTACTTGGGGCTTCAGACGGTGGTGGTGATCGTGTGGATCATTCTGAACGTCTTCGCGGTCAGCCTGCGCTGGGACCCGTACCCGTTCATCCTGCTCAACCTGGCGTTTTCCACCCAAGCCGCCTACGCGGCGCCGCTGATCCTGTTGGCCCAGAACCGCCAGGAAAACCGTGACCGCGTCGCGCTTGAACAGGACCGCCGACGCGCCGCGGAAACCAAGGCCGACACCGAGTATCTGGCCCGCGAACTGGCGGCACTGCGACTGGCGATCGGTGACGTGGCGAAGACCCGCGACTCGCTGCGGCGCGAACTGGAGGACCTGCACGGTCTTCTGCGGGAACGGCTGCCCGGTGCGCCGCGAGACACCGACGACGAGGTGGACCGGCACGCCGCGTCGGCTACTTGACACGGTCGTCTGGGCACGGCGTTTTCACAGGCAGCGACTCCGCCATTGTTGTCACTGCAGTCACCGATGTTAGGTATGGTGACCTAGTTCACGAGGCTCTCGAGCACTAGGCAGGTCGAGTGCGGGTAGGGGGACGCATGGGCTTACGCCCGGCCCTTGCAACGATGCGACAGCGGGCTCTGCGGGTGCCAAAAATCCTGAAATTGCCTGCAGCCGTTGGCAATACGGCGTCAGCAATCGGTGATGCGGCGTATCGCGCAGCGGACGCCACCAGAATCCTGGATGCCTACGACATTCTCGCGGACGCCGCGGAAACGGCCACCAACACCGTCCAGAAAACCCTGACGCGCACCGGTAAGTCGCCGGCGTTCGGTGTGGCGATCATCGCCTGCCTGATCTACCCGAGCGTCGAGGGCGCCATCGCCCCACCGTTCCCGCTGGCCAAATCGACGGTGCACGACGCCGCCATCACCCCGGTTGCCGCGGTCGCGCGGGCGTCCACCGACCCGACCGGCCCGCTGGTGGTCGCCGCACCGCACCCCAAGGTCGGTTTCCACATCGCCGAAGCCGCCGCATCCGCTCCCCCACCCGCCCTCATGGTCAGCAGTCCCGGCGCCCTCGGCATTCCCGCTGTCGCGCTGACCGCCTACCGCAACGCCGAACGCATGATGGCCGTCTCCGACCCGGCCTGTGGCATCAGCTGGAATCTGCTCGCCGGTATCGGTCGCATCGAGTCGGGCCATGCGGGCGGCGGCGCCACCGACGCCCGCGGCACCGCGGTCCGGCCAATCTACGGTCCGGCCCTGGACGGCACGCTGCCCGGTAACGAGGTGGTCGTGCAGAGCAGCGGCCCCGGACGCGTCGTTTACGCCCGCGCGATGGGACCGATGCAGTTCCTGCCGGGCACTTGGGCACGCTACGCCTCCGACGGTGACGGCGACGGGGTGGCCGATCCGCAAAACCTCTACGACGCGACGCTGGCCGCCGCCCGCTACCTGTGCAGCGGCAACCCCAACCTGCGCGACCAGTCCCAGGTGCTGGCCTCGATCCTGCGCTACAACAACTCGATGCCGTATGCCCAGAATGTGCTGGGCTGGGCCGCCGCCTACGCCACCGGCGTGGTCCCGGTCGACCTGCCGCCCCTGACCGGACCGGCGCCGCCGCTGGGCGACGCCCATCTCGAGCATGCCGAAGGCCTCGGGCCGAACCTGCCGCTGAACATGCACGGCCTGTCCTCCGCTGACCCGCTGGCCCGGATGCCATTGATCGACCTCAGCGGCACCCCCGGTAACGGCGACCCGTGGTCGGCGCAGGGCCCGGCCGGCTACAACCCGGCGTGCACGGTGATCTGCATCGGCGACCAAGGTCCCGGACCGCTCCAGAGCATCAACACCCCACCCCCTAACGCCCCGGCGCCCAACGCCCTGCCGCCCAACGCCCCGCCGCCGCCGGCCTGACCGGCCGTTTCGGCACGTCACCCGCACCGCACTAGACTCGGCGTGATGTCCGATCCGACTGCAGACGTACGCGCCGCGCTGGCCAAGGTGATCGATCCCGAACTGCGCCGCCCCATCACCGAACTCGGCATGGTCAAAGGTATCGAGGTGGGCCCCGGCGGCGATGTGCACGTCGAGATCTACCTGACCACCGCCGCCTGCCCGAAGAAGACCGAAATCCACGACCGGGTGCGCCACGCCGTCGCCGACGTGCCCGGCACCGGCGCCGTCCGGGTGACCCTCGACGTGATGAACGACGAGCAGCGCAGCGAGTTGCGTAAGCAGCTGCGCGGCGACTCCCGCGAGCCGGTCATCCCGTTCGCCCAGCCGGGGTCACTGACCCGGGTGTACGCCATCGCCTCCGGCAAGGGCGGCGTCGGCAAATCGACGGTGACGGTGAACCTGGCCGCCGCGATGGCCGCGCGCGGGATCTCGGTCGGGTTGCTCGACGCCGATATCCACGGCCACTCGATTCCGCGGATGATGGGGACCACCGACCGGCCCACCCAGGTGGAGTCGATGATCCTGCCGCCGATCGCGCACGAGGTCAAAGTCATCTCGATCGCCCAATTCACCCAGGAAAACACCCCGGTGGTGTGGCGCGGGCCGATGCTGCACCGGGCGCTGCAACAGTTCCTGGCCGACGTCTACTGGGGCGACCTGGACGTGCTGCTGCTCGACCTGCCGCCGGGCACCGGCGACATCGCGATCTCGGTTGCTCAGCTGATCCCGAACGCCGAAATCATCGTTGTCACAACACCGCAAGCGGCCGCCGCCGAGGTGGCCGAGCGGGCCGGCAGCATCGCCCTGCAGACCAAGCAGCGGGTGGTCGGCGTGGTGGAGAACATGTCCGGATTATTGCTGCCGGACGGCTCCACGATGCAGGTCTTCGGTGCAGGCGGCGGTGCTCAGGTCGCCGAGCGGCTGACTCGCACCATGGGCGCCGATGTGCCGCTGCTCGGCCAGATTCCGCTGGATCCGGCGCTGGTCGCGGCCGGCGACGCCGGGATGCCGGTGGTGCTCAGCGCTCCCGACTCGCCCGTCGGCAAGGAGTTGCAGAGGGTCGCCGACAGCTTGTCGGCACGCCGCCGCGGACTGGCCGGCATGTCACTCGGGTTGGACACCAGCCGGCACTGAAGCTCAGGTGGCGTCCGGGTCGAACGGCGCCGGCCCACTGACGTTTTGCGGCGGCGGCGGCGGTGTCACCGGTTGGCTCGCAATGTTTTCCGCAGGGCTGCCGATCGGCTGGTCGAAGCCGCGGAACAGTGAGTCGTCACCGTCGAACAGGTGCTTGGTCAGCGCCGCCCGCGGCGTCATGCCGCGTAGCTTCTGCAACTCGGACAGCGGCTCGCGCAGGTCGTCGAACTCGGGTCCGATGTCCTCGCGCAGTTGGGTCGTCATTCCGCTGAGGTAGTCGCGGGCCTGCCCCAGGGCGGTGGACGTCCACCGGATCGCGCCGGGCAGGCGCTCGGGTCCGAGGACGACCAGGCCCACCACGATGAGGACCAGAATCTCGCCCCAGCCGACGTTGGCGAACACTAGCCGCCGTCCGGCCCCGGGGTCACGGTGAGCGTGACGTGGCGGCCGTCGCGGACCACCTCGATCGGAGCGGGCTGACCAACGGTCAACTGCCGCACCGCAACCACGAACTCGTCGGCGTCGGCAACTCCGCGGTTGCCGACCTTGACCACCACGTCGTTCTCTTTGATCCCAGCCTTCTCGGCGGGGCCGCCGGCCTTGACGTTGGCGACCTGGGCGCCCTGTGCGACCGCATTGCTCACCGATCGGACGCTCAGCCCCAACGTCGGGTGGACGATCTTGCCGTCCTTGATCAACGTCTGCGCAACGACTTTCGCCTCGTTGACCGGAATCGCGAAACCCAGCCCGCTGGCGCTGTCGGACAGCGACTTGCCGGCGGTGTTGATCCCGATGACCTGAGAGTCCATGTCGATCAGCGGGCCACCGGAGTTTCCGTGGTTGATCGAGGCGTCGGTCTGGATGGCGTCGATCACGGTGTCGGTGTCAGAACCCTCTCCCGACAACGGAATCGGACGGTGCAGTGCGCTGACGATGCCGTGCGTTACGGTGCTGCGCAGGCCCAGCGGCGCACCTGCGGCGAGGACTTCGTCGCCGACGCGAACTTTGCTGGAGTCACCGAGTTTGGCGACCGAGAGATTGTTGACGTTGTCAACCTTGAGCACGGCCAGGTCGGTCTTGGGGTCGCGGCCGACCAGGTGGGCGGGAACTTCCTTGCCGTCGTTGAACACCACGGTGGTCTTGAACTGACTCGGGCTGTTGGCCGCTTCGGAGATCACGTGGTTGTTGGTGACGATGTAGCCGCGGCCGTCGATCACGAAGCCCGATCCCTGCATGCCCTCCTGGTCACTGACCGACTGGATTGTGACCACCGAATCTGCCACTGCCGCAGCCACTTTGGCGAAACGGCCGGCGGGAGACTCGTTGTTGTTGTTGGTCGACAGGGTGACCTTGGAGGTGGTGAACGCCTCGACGACCTCGGCGGTCTTGCGCCCCACCACGCCGCCGACCGCACCGATCAGCAACGCGAGTACGGCCAGCGCCGACAGCGCCAGGTACGACACCCGGCCGCCGAACAGCACATCGCGCACACCGAGCACGTCCCGGACGACCTCGGTGCTCTGGGCGGAACGCGTGACCGCCGGGTCACCCAGTGCGGCGGCGGCACCGGGATCGCGCCACGGGTCTTCGGGATCCTCGAGTTCGCCGTTGGCTTTGCCGTGGTCGAGTGCATCCGCATCGGCAGGGTGGCGCTGCAGGGAGTCGGCTCCCGGGAAGGGCCGGCCGAACGCCTCGTTGAGAACCGGGTCGGCGGGTTGGGCGTGTGGGGTGAACTCGCCGGCTTCGCGGTACTTCGACGGCCGGACCCGCTCGGCGACGAAGGAACCTTGCACCCCGTCGGGACGACTGAAGGCCTGACCCGTCGCGGCGTCGACCGGCGGCCGGGACACGGGACGCGGCGCCAGGCGGGGGGCACCGTTGTTGTCTTGATCGGAGCTCACGTCATCCTCTTCCGGCACTGGGCACACCAGCGGTTATGGATTCGAGCACGGCGCCGCGCACCGGCTTGGCCAAACTGCTCACCACCCTACCGAGGCTCGGGGCGGTCGCGCCTGTTGCCGTCGGAGAACCGATCGCGCATGGTAGTCGGCCGACCATGTTCGAGCGGCGGACCGCTGTTGCCCCGCGCACGGGGATCGCGCGGTTGGTAATTCCGCTCGGTATCCACCCCGTCCTCGGACGGGCAGTGCGGGATCTGCGACAGCAATCCCAGCAGCGTGCTGGGAACCCTGATCGGATGTGAGTCGCGCAGCGCGGCGCGGGCCCGGCGATGGCCGTCCACTTCGGCTGCGCACTCCGGACACAGTGCGAGATGATGCGCGGCGCGCAGGTGGGCGTTCATCCGCAACTCACCGTCGACAAATGCCGAGATGGCCTCGATCGACAAGTGCTCGGTGGAACCGAACTGCCGTGGAGCGCCAACCGGCGCATCGTTTTGCGAGGCGAACTGGGTGGGTAACCAGGAGAAGGCTCGGCGGAACACATGTCCCCGCTCGACCATCACCAACTCCTCTCGGCATCACGTCAGGTTTCGCGGCACTACCTCGAACGGCACTACCTCGAATGTAGCGCGCCGACCGATCCCGAACACCAATGAGCTCACCGATCAAGCCAGGTGTGTCGCAGCCGATCAGGCCGCGAATGTCTCAGACCCGGCGGCCGTCGACCGCTATGGCACCGTCCGAGCGCACTGCCAGGTAATCGCGCAGCGCCTGCCGGCCGCGGTGGATGCGGCTGCGCACGGTCCCGAGCTTGACGCCCAGCGTTGCGCCGATTTCCTCGTAGGACAGACCTTCGATGTCACACAGGACCACCGCCGCGCGGAACTCCGGCGGCAGCGCGTCCAGCGCCGCCTGCAGGTCGGGACCGAGGTGCGCGTCGTGGTAGATCTCTTCCGGATTCGGCTCGTCGGCCGGCACCCGGTCATAGTCGTCGGGCAGCGCCTCCATTCGCACGCGGCTGCGGCGACGCACCATGTCCAGAAACAGGTTCGTGGTGATGCGGTGCAGCCAGCCTTCGAAGGTCCCCGGCTGGTAGTTCTGCACCGATCGGAACACCCGAATGAAGGTTTCCTGGGTCAGGTCCTCGGCGTCGTGCTGGTTGCCGGAAAGGCGATAGGCCAGCCGGTAGACCCGGTCGGCGTGTTGGCGAACCAGTTCGTCCCACGACGGCATCGCCGTCTTGTCGCCGGTCGCGTCAAAGACCGCCGTGCCGTGCGGCTCGTCGGCAGGCTCGACCCAGTCGGCGTCACGGTACCGCTCGGGGTGCGACATGCTGGACGGGCTCATCAAGGTGGTGATGGTGAAATCCTCCGGGTTCGGACTGCCGCAGAAGCTGGGCAGTTCATTACCGCGGGCAACGCGTAAATGTCGGGATGTATTCCCGGACCAGCGGCCTCCACGCTCCATGTCAACACCGTCGTCCTTCGGCTTGTGCACGGTGTGTGACCGCACTGAGCTTTGACTGAGAATGGCTCCGGCATCCCCGCTGAACTGGGGAAATCGGGCAGATCACGTTTTGGTCACACTGATTTGTTGAGCGTGTCGCGGGCCCGCCTGAGTGCACCCGGCAGAGGTTGGACATACGCTCACGCCATGGCCACGACCAACCGCACGCCCGGCCAGCCGGCGAAGAGTCAGGCCGAGTCACTTTCGGCGCACGCCGAAGCATCGATTTCCGAGGACGCCGTTCTGCTGGCCGCCCGCGAGCGCGCCACCGATATCGGCGCCGGAGCCGTCACACCGGCCGTCGGAGCGCTGCTCAGTCTGCTGACCAAACTCAGCGGCGGCAAAGCCGTCGTCGAAGTGGGCACCGGCGCCGGCGTCAGCGGTCTGTGGTTGCTGTCCGGGATGCGCGACGACGGCGTGCTGACGACGATCGACATCGAGCCCGAGCACCAGCGGATCGCCAAGGAGGCGTTCTCCGACGGCGGCATCGGCCCGTCGCGCACGCGGCTGATCAGTGGCCGCGCCCAGGAAGTTCTGACCCGCCTGGCCGACGACTCGTACGATCTGGTCTTCATCGACGCCGACCCGCTCGACCAGCCCGACTACGTGGTCGAGGGGGTGCGACTGCTGCGCTCCGGCGGCGTAATCGTCGTACACGGCGCGGCGGCGGGCGGACGGGCCGGAGATCCGGCAGCCCACGACGACGAGGTGGCCGCGGTGCGTGAGGCGACGCGGCTGATCGCCGAGAACGAACAGCTCACGCCGGCGTTGGTGCCGCTGGGCGGCGGGCTGTTGGCCGCGGTTCGCGACTGAACTGGGCCGCCGGCGGCTGGTGCATGGCGCTTCTATGCAGGCGGAAGTGCTGTTGCGCACCGCGCGACTCTGGGTGGCGGACATCATTCGGCGACCGTGAACGCATGCCCACCGGGCCGGGTTTAGGGTCACCAGTGCCGGCGGCCGAGAACGCACGTCCGACGAATTCGAGTATTCCTGTGCTTCCGGCGGTTTCCGCTTCGACAGCGTAAAGGGGGCTCCCGCTGGATCCTTCGCTGTACTACATCCGCACTCCCGCGGCGTTGGCGTCGAATATCGTTATTTCCCAACCTGTTTGGATTCGGCACAGTGCCGGCACTGACCGGCCGCGATGTAGCCAACCTAGTTGGTTGTTGGCGGTGGTTGGGGCTGATAGGGCTCGTACCACCACCAGTGGGCGCGTTCGCCGGTGGGCCCGGGGCAGGGTGGGACGTCGGGTGGGGGTTGGGTTGGTGGGTGTGCCAGCGATCCCGGGTGAAGTGCTTGGCCGGTGTCGTCGGTGACGGTGAGGTTGTCGGCGGGTCCGGTGATGGTGATGACGCCGCGATGGTGCAGCCGGTGGTGATAGGGGCATAGCAGGACCAGGTTGGCCAGCTCGGTGGCGCCGCCGTCTTCCCAGTGCCGGATGTGATGGGCGTGCAGTCCGCGGGTGGCTCCGCAGCCGGGTACTGCGCACATGCGGTCGCGGTGCTCCAGGGCGCGGCGCAGCCGCCGGTTGATCACCCGGGTTGCGCGGCCGGCGCCGATGGGTTGGCCGTCACGCTGGAACCACACTTCGCAGGTGGCATCACAGGTCAAAAATTGCCGATCGGCGTCAGACAGCAGCGGACCCAGATGCAGCGCCGCGGCACGCTGCTCGACGTCGACGTGGAGCACCACCGTGGTGTGCTGACCGTGTGGGCGCCGCGCCGCCTCGGCGTCCCAGCCGGCCTCGACCAGGCGCATAAACGCCTCCACGGTGCCCGGCATCGGCGGCACCTGATCACCGGTGTGTCCACCGTTGTCGTGGTCGTGTTTCCAGTCGGCGATCAGCGCGTCGCGATGCGACGCCAGCGCGGCGTCGAACTTCGCCGCCTCGTCGTGGGGCAGTCTGATCCGCCAGCAGCTGGCCTGCTCGCCGGCGGTCTTGGTGATCGAGGCCTGCGGTGGGGGCCCAGGATCGGGTTCGGGTCGCGGTTCCAGGCTGATCGCGGTGCGCAGCTGGTGGACCGTCGCGACCGCGGCCAGCTGCGCGTAATGCTCATCAGAGCCCGCACCCGCGCGTGCGGCGATCACCCCGACCTGATCCAGTGACAGCCGACCCTCCCGCAAACCCGCTACACACCGCGGGAACTCCTGCAGCCGACCCGCCACCGCGGTGATCGTGAGGGCGTTCGCCGTTGACGAGCCCAGCTTCCAGGCCACCAACGCCGCCACCGACCGCGCCCCGGTGGCCCCGCAAAGCTCGTCGCGCTCCAGCTCGGCGACGATGTCCACAATGCGCCCGTCAATCGCATTACGCTGACCCGCCAACTCCGCCAACTCCTCGAACAACACCTCAAGACGCTCCGCAGGACCCACCACCACAGAAGGCGACGCGCTCGAAGACATGACCCCATCATCGCAACCAGGTCCGACAAGTTTCGGCGCCGACCCGTTCACCAGGGCTTGCCTACTTGACGCCCTCCTGAACAATTGTTTAGTCTTCTGAACATGCGTTCAGTAGATGACCTCACCGCAGCCGCCCGGATCCGCGATGCGGCGATCGAGCGGTTCGGCGAACAGGGCTTCGGAGTGGGTCTTCGCTCGATTGCCGAGTCAGCCGGGGTGAGCGCGGCGCTGGTCATCCACCACTTCGGGTCCAAGGACGGGCTACGAAAGGCCTGCGACGACTACGTCGCCGAGCAAATCCGCAGCGCCAAGTCCGAGGCGATGAACTCCAGCGACCCGGCAAACTGGTTCGCCGCGATGGCCGAGATCGAGGAGTACGCGCCGATGATGGCGTATCTGGTGCGCAGCATGCAGACCGGCGGCGAACTGGCGAAGACGTTCTGGCGCACGATGATGGACAACGTCGCGAGTTACCTGGACGAGGGCGTCCGCAGCGGCATCCTGAAGCCCAGCCGAGATCCGGCCGCCCGGGCCAAGTTTCTTGCGATCACCGGCGGTGGCGGCTTTCTGCTGTACATCCAAATGCATGCCACGCCAAACGATCTGCGGGCGGTCCTGCGCGACTACGCCGACGAGATGGTGCTGCCCGCGCTCGAGCTGTACACCGACGGCTTGATGAACGACAGCCACATGTACGAAGCGTTTCTGGCTCACGCTGAAGGAGACAACAATGCGTCCGATTGAGATTCACAATCTGACAAAGGCTTTCGGTAAGGCACGCGCGCTCGACGGTCTCGAGCTGACGGTTCGCGAGGGCGAAGTGCACGGCTTCCTCGGTCCCAACGGCACCGGGAAGTCGACGACCATCCGGATCCTGCTGGGCGTCGTCAAGGCCGACGGCGGGACCGTGCGCCTGTTGGGTGCCGACCCGTGGACCGACGTCGTCGAGCTGCACCGCCAGATCGCCTATGTGCCAGGCGATGTCACGCTCTGGCCGAACCTGACCGGTGGCGAGACCATCGACCTGCTGGCCCGCATGCGCGGCGGCCTCGACGAGAAGCGACGCGCCGAATTGGTCGAACGCTTCGAACTCGACCCGCACAAGAAGACGCGGACCTACTCCAAAGGCAACCGGCAGAAGGTCTCGCTGATCTCCGCCTTCTCGTCGCAAGCCCGGCTGCTGCTCCTCGACGAGCCGAGCAGCGGCCTGGACCCGTTGATGGAGAACATCTTTGCGCAATGCGTCGCCGAGGCCCGTGATCGCGGTGCCACGGTGCTGCTGTCCAGCCACATCCTCGCCGAAACCGAGCGGCTCTGCCGGCGGGTGACGATCATCCGCGCCGGCCGGACCGTGGAGGGCGGGACCCTGGAATCGATGCGGCACCTGAGTCGCACCACGATCACCGCCGACTTGCTGCGCGATCCCGGCGACCTCACCCGCATCCGCGGTGTAGCCGACGTCAGCTACGACGGGACCGTGCTGCATGCTCAGGTCGACGGCGAAGGCCTCGGTGAACTCATCCGGGTACTCGGCGACAACCGGCGTTCGCAGCCTGGTCAGCCAACCACCGACGCTGGAAGAGCTGTTCATGCGGCACTACGGCGCCGACGGTGAACGTAAAATGGCGCCCTCATGAGCGCCTTGCTGGAACGGTCCGCAGCGCCGGCGCCGCTAGACCAATCGTCCTTCACCGGGACTCTGAGAATGCTCCGGCTCTATCTGCGGCAGGACCGAATCATGTTGCCGCTCTGAGTATTACTTCTGTCAACGCCGCTGGCCACGGTATACATCGGCGGTGTCGAGAAGGTTTACCCGGACCAGGCGGCGCGCGCCGGCTTCGCTGCGACCATCATGGCCAGCCCCGCTCAGCGGGCGCTGTACGGAAACATCTACAACGACAGCCTCGGCGCGACCGGTATCTGGAAGGCCGGCATGTTCCATCTGTTGATCGGCGTGGCGGTGATTCTCACCGTGATCCGCCACACCCGCGCCGAGGAGGAAACCGGTCGCGCCGAGTTGATCGGCTCGACCGCGGTCGGTCGCTACGCCGGCCTGACCGCCGCCCTGATCTTGGCGTTCGGGGCGTCACTGGCCACCGGCGCGATCGGCGCGGCCGCTCTATTGGGCACCAGCGTTCCCCAAGCCGGGTCACTGGCCTTCGGCGCGGCGCTGGCCTGCTCCGGCTTGGTGTTCACCGCGGTAGCCGCTGTGACAGCGCAACTTTCGACGAGCGCCCGGTTCGCCCGCGGGGCAGCCTTCGGTGTGCTGGCCGCCGCGTTCACGCTGCGCGCCGCCGGTGACGCCGGGTCGGCCGCATTGTCGTGGCTCTCACCGTTGGGCTGGTCGCTGCAGGTCCGCCCGTACGCCGGCGACCGGTGGTGGGTACTGCTCCTGCATCTCGCGACGACGGTGCTGCTGACGACACTGGACTACCGACTGCTCGCTGGACGCGACGTCGGAGCCGGACTGATCGCCGAGCGGCCCGGCCCTTCTCAAGCAACGCCTCTGCTGCGCAACGCTTTCGGATTGGCGTGGCGACTCGACCGTGGCGCGCTGGTGATGTGGACCGTTGGGCTCTGTCTTTATGGACTGTTGATCGGCAGCATCGGCTCCAAGATACTGGAGCAGGCCTTCATCGCCGCGGCGTTCAGCATGCTGGGCATGATGGCGGCCGCCTTCGCCGTCTCGCTGTCGCTGCGACTGCACCAGGAAGAAACCGGTCAACACACCGAGACGCTGCTGAGCGGTTCGGTGAGCCGAAGCCGTTGGTTGACAGGGCATCTGGTATTGGCACTGGCCGGATCGGCGGCAGCCATCGTGGCCGCCGGGGTGGTTGCGGGGCTGACCTACGGCGTTAGCGCTCACGACGTCGGCGGCAAACTGCTCATGGTGGTGGGCACCGCGCTGGTTCAGTTGCCCGCGGTGTGGCTTCCCGCTGCGCTCGCCGTCGCGCTGTTCGGCCTCGCGCCCCGATACAGCCCGGTGGCGTGGGGCGTGCTGGTCGCCTTCGTCGCGCTGTATCTGATCGGTGAATTGTCCGGCTTTTCGCAGTGGGTGCTCGACGCCGAACCGTTCGCCCACGTTCCGCTGGTCTCCGGTCATACCTTCACCCCGGTTCCGCTACTCGCGATGTTGACGATCGACGCCGGGCTGATCGTTTTGGGCGTGGCGGCGTTCCGGCGCCGCGATGTGCAGACCTAAGGAAGCCGTCATAAATACTGTTGCTGCTGCCCTACGTGTGGTGAACGCGCCGAACGTGAATTGGTTGCGAGGTTTTCGTCAATTTTTCGCAATGGTTTCACGCTCGGCGCGATGAGCGCACCTGGTGGACGGGGCGCGCAACGCTAGATCCAGATGCCCTTGCCCACGGCGACAACGCCGCCGGCGCTGATCGCGAAACGCTCCCGGTCCCTCTCCAGGTCTACCCCAACCATCTCACCGGGCCCGATGACGACGTTCTTGTCCAGAATCGCGTGGCGCACCACCGCGCCGCGGCCGACCCGCGCGCCCGGCATGATCACGCTGCCTTCCACGATCGCGCCGTCGTCGATCACGACGTTGGACGACAGCACCGAGTTGCGCACGGAGGCAGCCGAGATGATGCTGCCCGCCCCCACGACCGACTCCTGAGCCGATCCACCGTTGACGAACTTGGCCGGCGCCAGATTCTCCGACGCGCCGAGGATCGGCCAGCGCCTGTTGTAGAGGTTGAACACCGGGTGCACGGACACCAGATCCATGTGGGCGTCGTAGAACGCGTCCAGCGTCCCGACGTCGCGCCAGTAACCGCGGTCGCGGTCGGTCGCGCCGGGCACGTCGTTGTCGCCGAAGTCGTAGACCGCGGCACGGCCATCGGCAACCAGCCGAGGAATGATGTCGCCGCCCATGTCGTGATCGGAATTGTCCTCGTCGGCATCGGCCCGGATCGCGTCGATCAGCACCTTGGTGGTGAAGATGTAGTTCCCCATGGAGACGAACGTGGCGTCCGGATCGTCAGGCGTGCCGGGTGGGTTGGCGGGCTTCTCGATGAAGCCCCGGATGCGCCCGGACTCGTCGGCGTCGATGCAGCCGAACGCACTGGCCTCCGCGCGGGGTACCCGAATCCCGGCCACCGTTGCACCGGCGCCGCTCTCCACGTGGAACTGGAGCATCTGCTCGGGGTCCATCCGGTAGACGTGGTCGGCGCCGAATACCACGATGTAGTCCGGATCCTCGTCGTAAACCAGGTTCAGTGACTGATAAATCGCGTCCGCGGAGCCGGTGTACCAGCGGGGGCCGAGCCGCTGCTGGGCGGGAACCGGGGTGATGTACTCGCCGGCCAAACCGGACAGTCGCCAGTTTTGCGAAATGTGCCGGTCCAGGGAATGCGACTTGTACTGCGTGAGAACACAGATTCGCAAATACCGGGCGTTGACGAGATTGGACAACACGAAATCGATCAGCCGATACGCGCCGCCGAAGGGCACCGCCGGCTTGGCGCGGTCGGCAGTCAATGGGTATAACCGCTTGCCCTCACCGCCGGCCAGGACAATGCCCAGCACCTGTGGCGCTTCCCTCATGCATCAAACCTAACGGCCGTCGCGAACCCCTGCCAGATCAGACGATTGAATACCCACCCTGAGGGAGTGTCCATCAACAAATTTGGATGACTTCGGTTACAGGCCGGGGCTGCACGGTCCAGGTGCGACTACTACGGTGCCGGGTATGCGCGTGGCGATGATGACTCGGGAGTACCCGCCGGAGGTCTACGGCGGAGCCGGAGTGCACGTCACCGAGCTCGTCGCGCAGCTGCGCACGTTGTGCCAGGTTGACGTGCACTGCCAAGGGGCACCGCGACCGGGGGCGTTCGCCTACCAACCCGACGCACAACTGCGCGGCGCCAACCCGGCGCTCTCGACGCTGTCGACCGATCTGCTGATGGCGAAGGCAGCCGCGGCGGCCACCGTCGTCCACAGCCACACCTGGTACGCCGGGATGGCGGGACATCTGGCGTCGCTGCTGCACGGCGTTCCCCATGTGCTGACCGCGCATTCGCTGGAGCCGTTGCGGCCGTGGAAGGCCGAGCAGCTCGGTGGCGGCTACCGGATCTCGTCGTGGGTCGAGCAGACCGCGGTCAACGCCGCCGACGCGGTGATCGCCGTCAGCTCCGGTATGCGCGAAGACGTGCTGCGGGTCTATCCGACGGTCGATCCCAACCGGGTGCATGTCGTGCGCAACGGGATTGACACCGATGTCTGGTATCCGGCCGCGGCACTGGAATCGTCGCCGGGCGAGTCGGTGCTGGCCGACCTCGGGGTCGATCCCAGCCGGCCGGTGGTCGCGTTCGTCGGACGGATCACCCGGCAGAAGGGCGTCTCGCATCTGCTGGCCGCCGCGCACCAATTCGATCCTGACGTGCAGTTGGTACTGTGCGCCGGGGCACCCGACACACCGGAAATCGCCGCCGAGGTGAGTGCCGGAGTGGCTGAGCTGGCCGGCTCGCGGACCGGCGTGTTCTGGGTGCGGGAAATGCTTCCGATCGGCAAGATTCGCGAAATACTATCGACTGCAGCAGTTTTCGTGTGCCCATCGGTGTATGAACCGCTGGGGATCGTGAACCTCGAAGCGATGGCGTGCGGTACGGCGGTGGTCGCCTCCGACGTCGGCGGCATACCCGAGGTAGTCGAGGACGGGGTGACGGGATCGCTGGTGCACTACGACGCGAGCGATGCGGCCGGCTACCAGGCCCGGATCGCGCAGGCGGTCAACGCGGTGGTCGCCGATCCGGCGCGGGCGGAGCGCTACGGCCGAGCGGGACGCCAGCGCTGTATCGCGGAGTTCTCCTGGGCGCAGATCGCACAGCAGACGCTGGAGATCTACCAGAAAGTGTGCGCGTAACGGCAGGCCTAGCTGGTGACGCCCTTGAGCTCGTCGCCCAGTGCAGCGGCTTCGTCGGGTGTCAGCTCGACGACGAGTCGCCCACCGCCCTCCAGCGGTACTCGCATCACGATGCCGCGCCCCTCCTTGGTCGCTTCCAGTGGACCGTCACCGGTCCGGGGCTTCATCGCCGCCATCGAGCGCTCCCTCCAGATTCGAGCTGGCCCGTCAACTGCACATCCACCCCTCCATTGTTCCCTATCCGCATGAATAGCCGTACATGACCTCCGGCTCGGCGTTTCAGGCGGCGGCTCAAGCCGCGCGCGAAGGCACCCAGCACGCCCGCAGATGATCGTCGACCATCCCGGTCGCCTGCATCAGTGCATAGGCAGTCGTGGGGCCGACGAAGCGAAATCCCCGGCGCTTCAATTCCCATGCCATTGCGGTGGATTCCGGCGTGATGGCGGGGACGTCGGCTGACGTCTTGGGCCTTTGCGCACGACCGCGGCGGGCCGGAGCGAACGACCACAGCAGCTCCGAGAGGTCGTCTACCTCGGCGACGGCCCGCGCGTTGGCGATGGTCGCTTCTATCTTGGCCCGGTTGCGGACGATGCCTTCGTCGGCCATCAGCCGGGCGACGTCGGCGTCGGTGAATCGGGCGACCTTCTCGGGTGTGAAACCGGCGAACGCGGTGCGGAAGTTGTCCCGTTTCCGCAGGATGATCAGCCAGGACAGGCCGCTCTGAAAGGCCTCCAGGCTCATCCGCTCGAACAGCGCCACCCGGCCGCGCAACGGCTGGCCCCACTCCTTGTCGTGGTAGTCGCGGTAGAGCTGGAAATCCGCGGTACCGGGTTTGCCGACCGCCCAGTCACAGCGGACCAAGCCGTCGTCAGGGGTCACCGAGCTCAGCCCCGGCGTCGTGGGCGTCGTCCTCGGAGCCGGCAGCGGCGGCGGCGTGCACCGACGAAAGCTGGCCGCGCAGCAGGTCGAGCTCTCGCCCGAGCCGGTCCAGCACCCAGTCCACCTCGCTGGTCTTGTATCCGCGCAGGGTCTGGGTGAACTTGACCGCGTCGACGTCGCAGTGGGTGACGCCGGAAGCCGGCAGCACGGTCGGCGTCGTTGCGCGGGGCAGCGGCGGCAGCGGCTCGCCCCGGCCGAACAGCAGACTGGCCACCCCGAACAACACGATCGCCATCAGGACCAACACCACCACGTACAGCAACACCAATGCCACGGCACCGATATTGCCCTATCAGTTCCGACGATCGCTCAATGGCGTGGCCGGACGGCGTTCATCGGCGGCCGGTCGGCCAGTGACACGGTCGAGGTGCGCGGCGTGTAGCCGTCCCCGTCGACGAAGAACTGGGTCAGCCCCACGCCGGAGTCGGGGATCCCGCAGCGCGACAGCAGCGTCGCGACGACCTGACGGCTCATCGGGCCCAGCTCGGCCAGCGGCCGGTTGCGGTGCGCCCGCACGCCGAGGTTGACCTGGGCGATGGCGCCCAGGCCCAGCCGGTCGTAGGTGTCGACCAGCAGGCCGATCTCGACGCCGTAGCCGGGCGCGAACGGCACCGACGTCAGCAGCTCACGGGTGGCCGCATATTCGCCGCCCAGCGGCTGCAGCACGCAGCCCAGCTCGGGCCGCAGCGCGGCTAGCAGGGGCCGCGCCGCCAACTCGGTGACCCGTCCGCCGCCGGTGGCTCCTTCGCGGCCGCTGGGGGCGTCGCCGGTTTTCAAAGGCCGGCGATAGAAGCTCTTGACGAGGTGGATGCCGTCCTGGGTGAGCAACGGCCCGAGCAGCCGCGGCACGAACATCGGGTGCGGCTCGATCAGATCCGAGTCGACAAACACCACGATGTCGCCGCTGGTGGCCGCCAGCGAACGCCAGAGCACCTCGCCCTTGCCGGGCCGCGGCGTGAGCTCGGGCAGCGCCTGTTCGCGGGTGACGACTTTCGCGCCGGCCGCGATCGCCCGGATCTCGGTGTCGTCGGTGGATCCCGAGTCGAGCACGATCAGCTCGTCGACCAGGCCGCCGACCAGCGGCGCGATGCTCTCGATCACCGATTCGACGGTGTCTTCCTCGTTGAGGGCGGGCAGCACCACCGAAACGGTCTTGCCGGCCCCTTGTGCTTTTGCCGCTTCCAGCTCCTCGACCGTCCACTGCGGACGGGTCCAGCTGCGGTCGGCCAGCCAGATGTCGCCGGGCGCCGCGGCCAACGCGCCCTCGGCGGCGAGATCGACCAGCTCAGATGCCGTCATGCCAGTCCTCTCACCGTGCGCGCCGGCGGGCGCTGCCCGTGGATCGACGCCACCATCTCCAACACCCGTCGGGTGGGCCCGACTTGGTGAACCCGGAACATTCGGGCCCCCGCCGCGGCTGCCAGCGCAGTCGCGGCCAGGGTCCCCTCCAGCCGTTCGGTCAGCTCCACCCCAAGAGTCTCCCCGACAAAATCTTTGTTACTCAACGCCATCAACACTGGCCATCCGGTGTTAACAAGATCTTCGAGGTGACGCAACAGCGCCAACCCGTGAAAGGTGTTCTTGCCGAAGTCGTGGGTCGGGTCGATCACAACACGGTCGCGAGCCACCCCGGCGGCGACAGCCCGCTGAGCGGCCGCGCTGACTTCGCCGATCACGTCGTCGACCACCCCGCGGGTGCTGGTCCCGTAATTGACCCGGAACGGACGCGTCCGCGGTCGCGCGCCGCCGGTGTGCGAACACACCAGTCCGGCGCCAAATTCGGCCGCTACCTCGGGCATCGCGGGATCATAGCCGCCCCAGCTGTCGTTGATCAGGTCCGCGCCCGCCCGGCAGGCGAGCCGGGCCACCTCCGAACGCCAGGTGTCGATGCTGATCAGTTGATCGGGGTAGGTGTCGCGTAGCCACTCGATGAACGGCACCACCCGGGCGATCTCGGCCTGGGTGTCGATGCGCTCCCCCGGGCCGGCCTTCACACCGCCCACGTCGATCACGTCGGCCCCCTCGGCGATGAGGCGGTGCACGGCGGCCCGGGCGGCGTCGTCGGCGAAATTCGCGCCGCGGTCGTAGAACGAGTCCGGGGTGCGGTTGACGATCGCCATGATCAGGGCACGTTGATCGCTCACGGGGCGACCACACAGGGTGGACTGCACATGTCCATGGTGCCCGTCGCCGCTGCCGACGCACCGCTCAGGGCGCCGGCGCGCCCGAGTGCGCAACCTGGGCGCAGCCCTCAGCCCTGCGGCCGCTTGCCCCCCGCGACGTCGTCGGCGTAGCCGTCGTAGAACGGCACGTAGCCCTCGTCGCGGCCGGCCAACACGTACAGCGGATCTTCGACGTCAGCCCCGTAGGCCTGCTCGCGCAGGTCGACCTTGCGGCTCTTGAACGTGGTGGTGTGTTCCATCGAGTCGACGATGCGCACGAACAGCGGCATCGCGTACGCCGGCAATTCCTTGTAGACCGTCCCGCCCAGGGCCTTACCGTCGAATTCGCTGCCCTCGCGCAGCTTGACCGCAGCCATGCCGGCGCGCCCGCCGGTACGCGGAATCTCTACCCCGAAGACGGTGCATTCCTCTATCGCTTTGTCGGACGCCAGCGCCCGCTCCACCTGGGTGGTGGCGACGTTTTCGCCCTTCCAGCGGAACGTGTCGCCGAGCCGGTCGACGAACGCGGCGTGCCCCATGCCCTGCGGGCTCATCACGTCGCCGGTGTTGAACCAGCAGTCGCCATCACGAAAAGCGTTGCGCACCAGCTTCTTCTCGCTCGCGCTCGGGTCAGTGTAACCGTCGAACGGTTGCAGCCGGGTCACCGGGCTGAGCAGCAGGCCGGGCTCGCCGGTCGGCACCCGCTGCACCCGACCGTCGGCACCGCGCAGCGGCGTCCCGGAGTCGGTGTCGTATTGCACGTAGGCCGCCGGCAGCGGTGTGCAACCGGCGGATTTCGGCACGTTGAACACGTTGATGAACGCGGTGTTTCCCTCACTGGCGGCGTAGAACTCGCACACCCGGGCGATGTTGAACCGAGAGGTGAACTCGTCCCAGATCTCCGGGCGCAGCCCGTTGCCGGCGATCAGCCGTATCTTGTGCGCCCGGTCGGTCGGCTTCGCCGGCTGGTTCAGCAGATACCGGCAGATCTCGCCGATGTAGATGAATGCCGTTGCGTTGCTGGCGATCACCTCGTCCCAGAATCGCGATGCCGAAAACGACGTGCCCAGCGCCAGGGTTCCGCCAGAGTTGATCACCGATCCGACCGCAACGGTCAGCGCGTTGTTGTGGTACAGCGGCAGGCAGCTGTACAGCGTGTCGGAACCCCTGAGCCGCAGGCCAAGTCCGCCGAAAGCGGCCAGCGCGGCCAGCCACCGCTTGTGCGTCATCACGCTGGCCTTGGGATGGCCGGTGGTGCCCGACGTGAAGATGTAGAACGCGGTGTCCTTGGCCAGCACGGCCGAGGCCGACGGCGGGTTGGTGGTCGGCGCGGTGGCCGCCAGGCGTTCCATCTCCTCGATGGTCGTCGGCTCGATGTCCAGCCCGCCGCACTCGTCCACAGCTTCGGCCAGATCAGCTTCGACGACAACCACTTTGGCGTTCAGCAGGCCCACGCTGTGGGCCAGCACCTCACCGCGCTGATGGTAGTTCAGCATCCCGGCGATCGCACCGCACTTGACCACGGCGAGCATCATCAGCACCGCGTTGGGTGAATTTCGCAGCATCACCCCTACGACGTCGCCGCGGCCGACACCGCGGGCCGCCAGCACCGCCGCATACCGGTTGGCGGTGTCGTTGGCCTCGCGGTAGGTCAACTGCTGATCGCCGAACCGGAGGAAGACCTTGTCACCCAACTTGGCGGCCCGGTCCTGGAAGACCTTGCCGATCGACGTTTTCGACGTCGAGCGCGCCAGCAATCCGGTGACCACACCGCGGACGATCACCGGAGTGTCGGCGAGTATGCCGGGCAGCTGGCTCGCGATGTCGAGCAGCCCGACCGACGTCTGGGCACCGGGGTTATGTTCGGACATGGCGGCCAGCTTATCCAGCCGACGCAGCAGAACGCGGAGCGGTCTGCGAAGAAGGCGGATCAATCAACCAGGCGATGCTTAGCACATGCGCTCAGCGGGGTGCGCAAGCCGCCAAGGCCGCGTCGATCTCGTCGACGACCAGCAATCGGTCCATCGCGGCCTGCGAGACGTATCCGCCGCCGGCCAGCCCGGACAACCAGGCGAGCAGACCGTCGTAGTGTCCACCGGGGTCCAGCATCACCACCGGCTTGTCGTGCGTGCCGAGATACCCGCCGGTCCAGACCTCGAAGAACTCCTCCAGTGTGCCGATGCCGCCCGGCAACGTGATGAACGCGTCCGCGCGGTCCGCCATGATCTGTTTGCGCTCGCGCATGGTGTCGGTGACGATCAGCTCGTCGGCGTCGTGGTCGGCGACTTCGCGCCGCACCAGCATGGTCGGGATGACGCCAACGGTCCAGCCACCGCGGGCGCGGGCGGCGGTGGCCAGCGCTCCCATTGCCGAAACATTGCCGCCGCCCCAGACCAGGCTCCAGCCGCGGTCGGCGATCGCCTCGCCGAGTTCGGCGGCCAGTGCCAACAACTCCGGATGCGTGGGTCCCGAAGCGCAGTACACGCAGACCGCCCATGGACGAGGCACACCGGCTTTGGGAAGCACACAGGAAACGTAGACCACCATTGCGACGGAGCGCATTTGGGCCTAACCGCATGCGCTGCGGCGCCCGCGCCATAAAATTCGGCGGTGCCGAGTGCCTGGGTTGGCGAGCCGCGAGAGACCGTGCAGCGCGACGTCGCGGCCGCCCTGGACGATCGGCAGCACGCCGGCGTGGTGATCCGCGGGATCGACGGTGCCGGCAAGACGGCGCTCGCCCGCAGCGCCGCCTCGCCTGCCGCCCACTGGGTGATCGGCACCGCCCCCGAGCAGGCCATCCCATTCGGCGCATTCCGCGCTCTGCTGGCCGGCGCCGACGCCGACGACACCGCCCGGCCGGCCGAGCTGCTGCGGGTCGCCCAGAAAAAGCTGGCCGGCGAGCAACTTTTCGTCGTCGACGACGCCCACTACCTCGACCGGTTGTCCGCCACGCTGGTCTATCAGCTGGCGCTGAGCGGGTCAGCGCGGCTGATCGTCACGGTCCGATCCGACTCCGAGGTGCCCGACGCGGTCGAGGCGTTGTGGGCCGACGGCTTGTTGAACCGGTTCGAGGTAGGCCCGCAGGACGACGGCGCAGCGGCCACGTGGCCGGGCACGATCGACCGCTACCTGTCCAGCCTGCCGTCGCCGGTGCGCACGACACTCGACTATCTGGCACTGGCCGCGCCGCTGCGGCGCGACGACCTGACCGCGCTGGCCGGCGACGACGCCGTCGAGCAAGCCGAGAAGGCCGGCGCGGTCACGATCGGCGGCGACGGAGACGTCTACCCGGCGCATCCGCTCTACACAGAGCGCGCCGTCAAGGCGTTGGCGCCCGACACCGCGCGGGCGTTGCGCGTGTCGCTGTTCGAGCGGCTTGCGGCCGGCCCGTCCGACCATGTCGGCGACCAGCTGCGCATCGCGGCGCTGGCCGTCGACGCCGGCATTCCGGACGGCGACCTGGTCAGCGCCGCGCAGCAGGCGCTGCGCTTCGGCGAGTTCATGCTGGCCGAGCGGCTGGCCCGCGCGGCGCTGGACCGCGCGGAGGGACTGGCCGCGCGGTTGGCGCTCGGCTATGCACTCGCCTGGCAGGGCCGCGGGCGCGAAGCCGATGCCACGCTGAGTGCGGTGGATCCGGACCGGTTGTCGCCGCCCGAGCTGATCGCGTGGGCCCTGCCGCGGGCGGCCAACCAGTTCTGGATGCTCAGCGAACCGGCGCAGGCCACCGCGTTTCTGCGGACCATCTGCAACCGGGTCGACTCGCCGGGCGCGCAGGCCACCCTCGACGCGCTGACGGCGACGTTCGCGATGAACTCCGGCACGCCGCTGCGCACCCTGCGCATTGCCGACGAGGTGCTGGCCTCGCCGCACGCCGACGCGGTGGCGGTGGGATGGGCCGCCTCGGCGGCGGCGCTGAGCGCGGCCCGCACCGGACAGTTCGACGAAGTCGAGGCGCTGGCCCGCCGGGCGACCGCCGCCGACCATCCCGGCCTGCTGCGGTTCACCAGCGGCTTCGGCCGGATCACTGCGCTACTGATGGCGGGCCGATTGGCCGAGGCCCGCACGCTGGCCCGGCGCTACACCGACTTCGCCGAGTTGCAGCAGCCGGGCCGGGCGATCGGCGAGACGCTGGTGGGCTACGTGGCGATTGCGCAGGGCGACTTCGACGCCGCCGTGACACTGCTCGGCCAGGCCGCCGACCCGCTGGCCCGCACCGGCTATTCCTGGGGACCGCTGGCGCTGATGCTGCTGGCCCAGGCGCTCGGCCAACAAGGCGAACAGCTGCAAGCCGCGAAGGTTGTCAGCCGGGCCGAGGCGCTGCACGGTCTCAAGTCGGCGCTGTTCGCGCCGGAATTGGCGTTGGCCAAGGCGTGGTCGAAATCGGCCCGCGGCGACGCCACCGGCGCGATCGAAGCCGCGCGCGAGGCGGTCCAGACCGCCGAGCGCGGCGGGCAGTCGGCGATCGCGCTGCGCGCAGTGCAGGATGCGACGCGCCTGGGCGACGTGCGCGCCGTGCAGCGGGCCGGCCGCCTGGCCGGCGAAGTGGACTGCGTGCTGGGGCGGTTGACGTTGGCACATGCCCGGGCTCTGGCCGACGGCGACGCCGCGGCGCTGACCGACGTCGCGGCCGACCTGGCCGACCGGGGCCTGCATCCCGCGGCCGCCGATGCCGCGGCCCAAGCCCGGCTCGTTTAGTTGCTCAAGTAAGCGCGCAGCATGGTCACGGCATCGGTGATCTGGCTGATCGGCACCGACTCTTCGCGGGTGTGCGCGAGGTTGGGGTCGCCCGGTCCGTAGTTGACCGCGGCGATGCCGCGGGCGGCGAACCGCGACACGTCGGTCCAGCCGTATTTCGCCCGCACCTGCCCACCGGCAGCGTTGAGCAGGTCCTTGGCGGCCGGATTGGACAGGCCGGGCAGCGCGCCGGCGGCGGAGTCGGTCTGCTCGATGTGCACGTCGAGGCCGTCGAACACCTGGTGGACGTGGCGCAGCGCGGCGTCCGCCGACCGATCCGGCGCGAATCGGAAGTTGACCGTCACCGAGGCCGCGTCGGGTATCACGTTGCCGGCCACCCCGCCGTCGACACCTACCGCCGACAACCCCTCGCGGTAGACGCAACCGTCGATGTCGACACTGCGCGGTTGATAGCTGGCGAGGCGCTCCAGCACAGCAGCCAGTTTGTGAATCGCGTTGTCGCCCAGCCATGATCGCGCCGAGTGGGCACGTGTTCCGGCTGTGCGGATGATCGCTCGCAGGGTGCCCTGGCAGCCCGCCTCGATGTAGCCGCCGGTCGGCTCGCCCAGGATGGCCACGTCCGCGCTCAGCCAGTCCGGCAGCTCGCGTTCGATCCGGCCCAAACCGTTGGCCGAGGACTCGATTTCCTCACAGTCGTAGAACACCAGCGTCAGGTCGTGGGCGGGAGCGGTGACGGTGGCGGCCAGGTGCAGGAAGACCGCATCGCCGGACTTCATGTCGGTGGTGCCGCAACCGTGCAGAGACTCGGCGTCGCGGCGGCTCGGCAGATTGCCCGCCACCGGGACGGTGTCGAGATGGCCGGCCAACAACACCCGGGTCGAACGGCCCAGCGTGGTGCGGGCCAGCACCGCGTTGCCGTTGCGGAGGATCTCGAAGTGTGACGTCTGCGCCCGCAACGCGGCCTCGACCTCGTCGGCGATCCGCTTTTCCTGCCGTGACTCGCTGGGGATGTCGACCAGAGCCGCCGTCAACTCGATCGGGTCACCGCGTAGGTCCAGCACAGTCCCAGCGTAGTGGGTGGGTAGCGTGAGGCCCGTGAATGCAGCTTCGGGTATCGGGCTGGCGACCATCGCCGCCAACGGATCGGTTCTCGACACCTGGTTCCCCGCACCGGAACTCATCGACTCGGGCGAGTCCGGCACGACGCGGTTGTCGGTGGCTGAGGTGCCCGCCGAGCTGGCCGAGTTGGCCGGCCGCGACGACGAGCGCGACGTCGAAACCGTGTTGGTGCGGACGGTGATCGGCTCGCTCGACGACAAGGCCGTCGACGCCTATGACGCCTACCTGCGACTGCACCTGCTTTCGCACCGCCTGGTCGCGCCGCACGGACTCAACGCCGACGGTCTGTTCGGGGTGCTGACCAACGTCGTGTGGACCAACCACGGCCCGTGCGCCGTCGAGGGTTTCGAGGCGGTGCGGGCAAGGTTGCGCCGCCGCGGGCAGGTCGCGGTCTACGGCGTGGACAAGTTCCCGCGGATGGTCGACTACGTCGTGCCCAGCGGTGTCCGGATCGCCGACGCCGACCGGGTGCGCCTGGGCGCGCATCTGGCGTCCGGCACCACGGTGATGCACGAGGGCTTTGTCAACTTCAACGCCGGCACCCTGGGCGCCTCGATGGTGGAAGGCCGCATCTCGGCGGGCGTGGTGGTCGGCGACGGCTCCGACGTCGGCGGCGGCGCCTCGATCATGGGCACGCTGTCCGGCGGTGGCACCGAAGTCATTTCGCTCGGCAAGCACTGCTTGCTCGGCGCCAACTCCGGCCTGGGCATCCCGCTGGGCGACGACTGCGTCGTTGAGGCCGGACTCTACGTCACCGCAGGCACGAAAGTCGCCCTGCCCGATGGACATTCGGTCAAGGCCCGCGAGCTTGCCGGCAGCAGCAACCTGCTGTTTCGGCGCAATTCGCTAACCGGCGCGGTCGAAGTGGTGTCCCGCGACGGACGGGGCATCGCGCTCAACGAAGACCTGCACGCCAACTGAACGGCCACACCGTGCGCCGCTTTGCTAACGCTTTACTTACAGACACGGCAGCAGCGGCGTCGTAACATAGCGACCGTTCGATATGGTTGCTGCGCAAACCGGCAAGAAACGCCTGGTCAGCACGGTAATTCATATGTGCGCCGTTAAGAAAGCGTCAATGTGTTACGGCTGTCAGCGTCACCGCCCATAGAGTCGCCCCCATCTGGTCTGTTGCCTTCATGTAAATCGCTGCCGTGCCCGAGATCGCGACGGCCAGTGCGTCGAACGTCCGCATTGACCGACGGATGAGTTTGTGCTGCAAGGGTTTTTATTGTCCATCGACAGCAAATCCAGCCAATTTTCACAGCCTGGATTCAACGCGCAAGTGTCCACCGTGTAAACGAACATCGGCAAAGGAGGCCGGCCGGCACCCACGCCCTCGACCGCTGCCCATCACCACAGAACAACGTTCACCCCACAACCACAAAGGAGAAAGCTCGTGTCTTTCGTCACCACACAGTCGCCGGCGTTGCTGGCTGCGGCGGCCAAATTGCAGCACCTCGGCACGGCCATGGCCGCTCAGAACGCGTCCATCGCGATGCCGACCACGTCCGTGACTCCCGCAGCTGCCGACGGGGTCTCAGCCATGCAGGCCACCCAGTTCTCCGCCTACGGCACCTGGTACCAGCAGGTCAGCAAGCAGGCCGAGACGGTCCACCAGATGCTGGTCAACACGCTCGGCTCCAACGCCGGTTCCTACGGTCAGGCCGAGTCGACCAATCAGGCCACCACCGCTTCCAATTCGCTGAGCGGAATGCTCAATTCGTTGACCGGCGGGTCGCCGGGGGCCGGCTCGCCTGTCAGCATTAACTCCAGCTCCGGGGCGACGGCCGCCGCGGGGTTCAACGGGTTACAGAACTTCGCCGCCGCGAGCTCTGACATGTTCGACCTCGCGCAGGGGGCCTACGCGCCCAGCGGCGCGGTCGACACGACCTCGGATATCAGCGTGTTGAGCGCGCTCACCGCACCGTCGGCGGCGACTGCGGCAGCTCCCGTCGGCGCCACCGGGTTGGGCGCGATGCCGGTGACGGCGGGTATCGGTCAGGCCTCGTCGATCGGTGCCATGTCGGTTCCGCCGACCTGGGCGGCGGGTGCACCCGCAGCGGCGAGCCCCGGCGCCGCGACCATGCCGGCCGCCAGCTGGGCCGGCCCAACCGCGCACGCCGGGCAGGTCAACACGCTGCCGGCCGGGGTGCCGTCGGCGGCCTCCGGTCAGCGCGGCGGGTTGGGCGTCGGTGCGCCGCGCTACGGCGTCAAGCCCACCGTGATGCCCACCCCGACGGTCGTCTAGCCCCAACAGCCCACGAGAGAACAGGTCCTAGAACAATGGTTTTCGACTTCGCAGCTATGCCCCCCGAGATCAACTCCATGCGGATGTACACCGGCCCGGGGTCGGGCCCGATGATGGCCGCCGCGGCGGCCTGGAACAGCACAGCCGCCGATCTCAGCACGACCGCAGCCGGCGCTCAGTCGGTCATCGGCGAGCTGGCCGGCGGTGAGTGGCTGGGCCCGTCGTCGACGGCGATGGTCGCCGCCGTCACTCCCTACATCGACTGGATGGAGACCACCGCCGCCCAGCTCGGGCAGGCCGCCAGCCAGGCGATGGCGTCGGCGGCCGCCTACGAGGCGGCGTTCGCCATGACGGTGCCGCCGCCGGTGATCGCGGCGAACCGCGCGCAGCTGGCAGCCCTGGTCGCCACCAATATCCTGGGGCAGAACACGCCGGCGATCCTGGCGACCGAAGCCCAGTACGGGGAGATGTGGGCCCAAGACGCCGCGGCGATGTACGGCTACGCCGGGTCGTCGGCCAGCGCAGCGGTGCTGAGCCCACTGACAACGCCGCCGCAGACCAGCAACCCGGGCGGGCAGGCTGCGCAGTCGGCCGCGACGGCCCAGGGTGCGGCGGCCGGTGCGCAAACGGCGGGCCTCAGTGGGCTGGTGTCCAGCATGCCCAACGCGATGCAGGCGGCCACGACGCCGTTGTCCACGGCGTCTACCGCAGTCGGCCCGGTGGACAACTTCTTCTCCAACAGCCTGGTGTCAAGCCTATTAGGCGGAACGGCCGACATCGCGTCGTGGCAGATGTTCAACGGCATTCCCACCGCTGTCCTATACGCGCATACCGTGGCCGGCAATGCCGCGAACGCGGCGGGTGGCCTGGCGGCAGGCCTGGTAGGCACCGCCACCGCGGCGCCAGCCGCAACCCTTGCGGGCGCAGGCGGCTTCGCCGGCGCGCCGGTGGTTGCGGGGCTCGCCTCGTCGTCGACGGTCGGCGGGTTGTCGGTGCCGGCCGGTTGGTCCGCAGCCACGCCGCAGGCCAGTAGCTCGCTGCTGGCCGGCTCGGGCTGGACAGGCCCAACCGAAGAAGGGATGGGAACGACCAACGTGGCCGCCGGCATGCCGGCAGTCGCCTCGGCCGGCCGCGGGGGCTACGGCTTCAGCACGCCACGGTATGGAGTCAAGCCGACGGTGATGCCAAAATCGGTCCTGGTGTAGTCAAACGCGGTAACAGATGGCCGCGCACCCCGAGTGCGCGGCCATCTGTTTGTCTGCGGTTCAGGAGGCGTTGGGCCACAACACATACCCGGCTGACTCTCAGGCTTTGACAGGAACAGCCACCGTATATTGCGGAGCGACAGAATTCTTCGCGTCACCCGAACACCACTGTTGAAGGAGCGGACGAATGTCGTTTGTGACCACGCACCCCGAAGCTTTGGACTTCGCGGCCGGTAAATTGGACGGCATCGGCACGGCGTTGGCCGCTCAGAATGCGGCATCGGCCGCGTCGACGGCCACCGTGGCTCCCGCCGCGGCGGATGAGGTTTCGGCGCTGCAGGCAACACAATTCAGCGCCTACGGCAACCTCTACCAACAGGTCAGCACGGAGGCCACCGCAATCCATCAGGCCTTCGTGCAGATGCTCGCGACCAGCGCCGGATCGTACGGTTCGACCGAAGCCGCTAACTCCGCGGCGACCGGCACCGGGGGCCTGGGCGGGTTCGACCTGACCGGTCAGCTAACCCAGTTCGGGCAGTTCGGCCTGCTGCCGGGCCTGCTCACCAACAGCGGCTTCGGCGTGCTCGCGGGAGGACAGAACTTCGGCGCCGCGGCCTCGAACTTCATCCCATTGACCAAACAAACCACCCCCGCAGAGCCCTTTGTACTGGCCAATGCCGACGCCGCCACAGGCTCGGCCGAAGTCGCCGCAGTGCCGGCCGGTGGCGGCGCGGCACCCGTTCTGGCCAGCATGAGCCAAGCGCCGGCAGTGGGCCGCATGTCGGTGCCGCCCAGCTGGGCGGGCGCCACTCCCGCGGCCGCGTCGACGCCGTCAACGTTGACCGCAGCCGGGTGGACCGCCACCCCGCACAACTCGCAGATCTCCACGGTGCCCGCCGGGCTGCCGTCCACCGCTTCCAACGGACGGACATCCGGCTTGGGTATACAGCGCTATGGCATGAAGCCCAAGGTGATGCCCAAGCCCACCGTCATCTGAGACCCGACCTCACTAGCGAACAGGACCCGCGACATGGTTTTCGATTTCGCAGCCCGCCCGCCCGAGGTCAACTCGGCACTGATCTACGCCGGCCCGGGGGCCGCGCCGATGATGGCTGCCGCAGCCGGTTGGAACAACCTCGCGGCCGAATTGACCACGGCCGCCACCGCGTACGAATCCGTCATCTCCGAGCTGGCCGGCGGGGAGTGGCTGGGCCCGGCGTCACTGGCGATGGCCGCAGCCGTCGAGCCGTATGTGACGTGGATGAACACGACCGCAGCCGCGGCCGAGCGCGCCGCCGCACAGGCTGCCGCGTCTGCGGTTGCCTATCAGAACGCCTACGCGATGTCCGTACCGCCGCCGCTGATCGCCGCCAACCGCGCGCAGCTGGCCACCCTGGTCGCCACCAACATCTTGGGCCAGAACACCCCGGCGATCCTGGCCAACGAGGCGCAGTATGCCGCGATGTGGGCGCAGGATGCCGCCGCGATGTACGGCTACGCCGCGGCTTCGGCCAACGCGGGCGGGCTGACCCCGCTCAAATCCCCGGCGCCGACCACCAACCCCGGCGGCACCGGCGCCCAGGGCGCAGCGGTGTCGACCGCAGGCACTCAGAGCCAGCTCAACCAGCTGGTCTCCACCCTGCCCGGTGCGATGCAAGGGTTGGCCTCCCCCGGCGCCACCGGGTCAGGATTACTGGGCAGCACCGACGGTTTCCTCAACGATTTGGTCTCCTCTGGCAGCAACATCGGCATTTACAACGACGCCGTTGGCCTCATCGGGGCGGGATCGAACGTCGTCGCGTGGAACCTGACCCAGTTGATCGCGACCGGCGTGACGCCCGATGCAGCCTTGGCCGCCCCAGCCGTCCTGGGCGCCGGCTTGACCGCATCCGTGGCACCCGCCGCCGGCGTCGCGGCGACCCCCGTGGTGGCCGGCCTCGGCCTGACATCGCAGGTCGGCGGAATGTCGGTGCCCGCCACCTGGTCAGCTGCCGCGCCCGAGCCGACCACCGAGACGGTGACTGCAGCGGACTGGACCCCCGACGTCGACGACGGCGAGGTGACGAACGTGGCCACCGGCATGCCCGCCACGGCCATCACCGGTCGCGGCGGCAGCCGGATGGTCACCCCGCGCTACGGCGTCAAACCCACCGTGATGCCCAAACAGACCCTGGTCTGAGGCCCGCGGCCTAGCGATCACTGCGCCAGTAGCTGCTTTTTCAGCACCTTGCCCATCGCGTTGCGGGGCAACTCGTCCACGATCCTGACCTCACGCGGTCGTTTGTGCACCGAAAGCTGTTGGGCCACATAGTCGATCAAGTCCTGGGGCTCGGGTTTGCCGTCGGATGAGCTGACGATGAACGCGACGATGCGCTGGCCCAGGTCCTCGTCGGGCAATCCGACCACCGCCGCCTCGGCCACGCCCGGGTGGCCGAGCAGCACGGTCTCGACCTCGCCGGCGCCGACCCGGTACCCCCCGGATTTGATCAGGTCGACCGACTCACGGCCGACGATGCGGTGCATCCCGTCGCCGTCGATGACCGCGGCGTCGCCGGTGCGGTACCAGCCGTCAGTGTCGAACGCCTCCGCGGTCGCGTCCGGGCTGTTCAAGTAGCCGTTGAACAGCGTCGGGCCCCGAACCTGCAGCCGCCCAATGGTTTCGGCGTCATACGGCATCGGGTTTCCGTCGTCGTCGACCAGCCGGGACTCGATGCCGGCCAGCGGCCGTCCAACCCAACCTGGCCGCCGTTCACCGTCGGCCCGGGTGGACAACGTGATCAGCGACTCGGTCGCGCCGTACCGTTCGACGGGTGCGTGCCCGGTCAACCGCACCAACTGGTCGAACACCGGCACCGGCAGCCCGGCGCTGCCGGATACCAGCAACCGCGCCGAGCGCAGCGCCGCGGCGGCCGCCGGGTCGGCGACCACCCGCGACCACACCGTCGGCACCCCGAAATACAGTGTCCCTTTCGCCGCGGCATAGGCCTCCGGTGTCGGTTTCCCGGTGTGCACGAAGCGGTTTCCGACCCGAAGCGATCCGAGTAGGCCCAACACCAGACCGTGCACGTGAAAGAGCGGCAGACCGTGCACCAACGTGTCGTCGGCGGTCCACTGCCACGCCTCGGCGAGCGCATCCAGGTCCGCGGCGATCGCCGCGCCGCTGAGCTGCACACCTTTGGGCGGACCGGTGGTGCCCGAGGTGTAGATGATCAGCGCGGTGTCCTGCGGCGACGGTTCGGGCTGCTGGTGCCAGGACCGCGCGCCCATCCGCACCGGAATGTGCGGCAGCCCTTCGGGTTCGGGGGGCGCCTCACCCAGCCAGGCCTCAGCGCCCGAGTCGGTGAGGATGTGGCGGCGTTCGGCCTGGCCGACATCGGCCGGCACCGGCACCACCGGCACGCCGGCGATCAGACAGCCCGCGATCGCCAGCGCGGTCGGCGCGGTGGGGGTGGCCAGCACCGCGATCCGGCCCGCACCGCGGACTCGCTCGGCGACCGAGTTGGCGGCGCCGACGACGTCGCTGCGACGCAGCGTGACCTGGTCGAGGTCGAACCGGACGGCATCCTCGAGATCGCGGCCACCCGCGACAACGGAAGGATCCAGCGAGGTCAGCAACACGTGAGCAGGCTAGCTCATCAGCCTTTCACCGATCACCTGGCACGTCACGCCGGCAGTCCCATGGCCTTCGGCTCCATGTACTGACGAATTCCGATGATTCCGCCGCTTTCTCGGCCGATTCCGCTCTGCTTGAATCCACCGAACGGCGCACCGCCCGGGCCGAACCCGTTGACCGCAATCTGGCCGGTGCGTACCCGGCGGGCGACGGCCACCGCACGGTCGACGTCACCGCCCCACACCGCCCCGGACAGCCCGTACTGCGAATTGTTCGCGATCCGCACCGCCTCGTCGTCGCCGCGGTACCGCAGCACCGACAGCACCGGCCCGAACACCTCCTCCTGGGCGATCGTCGAGTCCGGCGTGACATCGGTGAGGATCGTCGGCTCAAAGTAGAAGCCGCGGTCCAACCCGGGCGGGCGGCCGCCACCGATGACCAGCTTGGCGCCGTCATCGAGCGCCCGGATCACGTGTTCCTGAACGCGCTTACACTGTGCAGCGCTGATCAGCGGGCCCATGGCGACATCCGGATCGGTCGGATCGCCGACCTTGATCGACTGCGCCAACGCGACCAGCCTGTCGACCACCTCGTCGTGGATCGCGTCGGGCAGCAACAGCCGGCTCTGCAGGATGCACGCCTGGCCAGCGTGAAATGAGCACGATTCAAACAGCATTCGCTCCAGCTGCTCGTCATCGATGACGGCATCGTCGAGAACGATGCTGGCCGACTTACCGCCGAGTTCGAGCAGCAGCCGCTTCATGCTCGCCCCGGCCGCGCTCATCACCTCACGACCGACCACCGAACTACCGGTGAAGCTGACCATGTCGATACGGGGGTCGACGGTCAGCAGCTTGCTGGACTCGACATCGGTCGGCGTCACCACGTTGACCACGCCCGGTGGAATATCGGTGTGCTCGTCGATGATTCGGGCCAGTGCGAGGCCGGCCAGCGGCGCCAGCGGCGACGGCTTCAGCACGACGGTATTGCCCGCGGCCAGCGCGGCGCAGACTTTCATCACGTTGAGGGTGTGCGGGAAGTTCCACGGCGTCAGGATCGACACCACGCCCAGCGGTTCGTAGCGCAGCAGCGTCTTTCCGGCGGCGCCGTGGGCGTCGATCGGTTCTTCGACGGGGTGGGTGGCCAGTTCGGCCGCGTTGAGCGCCGCGGACGCCGGGCCTTCGACGTGGATGACCCGCTCGTTGGAGGTACAGCCCCATTCCTGTTGCGCAAGTTGGTAGAACGCGTCGGCATGTGCCAGCAGCGCCTCGCCGAGCTGGTTGAGGTATCCGGCCCGCTGTTCAGGTCCGGCCTCGGCCCATGGCCCGGAGTCGAACGCCGCCCTGGCCGCGGCGATCGCGCCGGCCACCTGGGCGTGGCCGGGGTCGGGCGCCGAGGCAATCGCGACCTCGGTGGCCGGGTTGATGTCGTCGTAGCGGCCCCCGGCCTCCGCAGTTCTGTCAGGCTCAACCCACTGACCGTCGATGTAAACCGCGTAGGTGTCGATCAGTGGGCATGGGGCAGCCATCTTCATTCCTTAGCAGATCCGGGGCCGGTGGACGGTCCGGCGGCTCACCGTTCGGTCTACACCCGTCCCCCAGTTGTGGTCAATGGTCGCGCTGGTTACACGAGGTATTTGGCTCCACAGCAGGCATATTGACGCCGTGGTGGTGCACGGGTAGACAAAGTCAACCGGACAGCTGAAAAGCATCTGTTCCGATCAGCGTCGAGGAGGCCTGGGTGCCCGTCACCGACCTGTACACCCAACTGAAGGCCCTCATCGGCACGCCCACCGGCGGCTCCGAAAAACCCTCGTTGGCACCTGATCCGGTGAATCAGCCGATGATCCGGCACTGGGCATACGCTCTCGACGACATGAACCCGGTCTACCTCGATCCGGAATTCGCGGCGAAGTCCCGGTTCGGTGGCATCGTGTCTCCACCGGTGATGCTGCAAACCTGGACCATGCCGGCACCGAAACTCGAAGGGATCGCGGAGCGCGGCGGCTCCCCTATCGAGATCACCAACAACCCCACCGCGTTTCTCGACGAAGCCGGATACACCAGCATCGTCGCAACCAACTCCGAGTTCGAGATCAACCGCTATCCCAAACTAGGTGACGAGATCAGCGCGACGTCGGTGTATGAAGAGGTGTCCGAGGAGAAGACGACTGCGCTGGGCACCGGCTTCTTCCTGACCTGGGTGCTCACCTACACCGATCAGGACGGTGAAGTGCTGGGGCGGCAGCGCTTTCGGGTCCTGCGATTCAAGCCGGCCCGCTGATGGCGACCCGACTGAAGCCAGCGATCGTTCAGCTCGGCAGCACGTACCCGAAAGGACCGCTATGACGATCTCCCGTGCCGCCACGCGCAAGTGGGCCGACATCAACATCGGCGACGTGGTGACCCCGCTGGAGATCCCGGTGACCACCACGATGATCGTCGCCGGTGCCATCGCTTCTCGCGACTTCATGCCGGTGCACCACGACGCGGTCTACGCCAACAAGCAGGGCTCGCCCAATCTGTTCATGAACATCCTGACGTCGAACGGCTACTGCGTGCGGTTCCTCACCGACTGGGCAGGCCCCGAGGCGATGATCACGAAATTGGCGATTCGTCTTGGCGTGCCGTGCTTTCCGGACGATCCGCTGTGTTTCACCGGCAAGGTCACCGGCAAGAGCGAAGGCTCCGACGGCGAGAACTTCCTCGAGGTGACGTTCCGGGCCGCCAACAGCCTAGGCAACCACGTCTCCGGTACCGCGGTCGTGAGCCTGCTCGACGGGACCGGCGGATGAGTCGCTCGCTGTTGGTGGAGGATCACCAGAGGTCGCGGTGGATCATCGAACCCGTTCTGCGACTGCTGGATTGCTGTCAGGAAAGTGGCAGTGCTGTCGCGCTGGTCGTCACCAGCGCCGAGGCGGCCCGCGATCTGCGTCGGCTGCCGGCCGTCATCTCCGCGGCCGCGCAAGGAAGATCTCGCAAGCCTGCGGAGCGTCGTCGAGCGGCAGGACTTCGCTGGCTGCGTGTAGTGCTTCTGGTCGCAGGTCCAAAACTTGCCGCAGAAGATCTGAAGCCGATCGCCGACCAGCAAGTCGCCCGGGCATCAAACTCCGCGGTCAGTGCTCACGCTCCGCGAGTGCCCGCATGAAGAACGTCAGGTTGGCCGGTCGCTCAGCCAGTCGTCGCGTGAAATAGCCGTACCACTGGGTACCGAACGGCACGTAAACCCGAACCCGGTTGCCGGCGCCGGCCAGCCTTAGTTGCTCTGGGTCGCGAACGCCGTATAACATCTGATATTCGAAATCAGTTGCGCTCCTGCCGCTTTCGCGGGCCAGAGCGGGCACAGCGTCGATGATCACCGGGTCATGCGAGGCTATCATCGGATACCCCGGCCCAGCCATCAAGACGCGCAGACAGCGTAGATACGAGGCAGTCACCGCCGCGGCACCCCGGTGGGCCACCGACGCCGGTTCGGCATAGGCGCCTTTGCACAGTCGAACCCGGGCCGCGGACGCGGCGAACTGTTCGCAGTCACCGAGCGTTCGCCGCAAGTGGGCCTGTAGCACCACGCCCAGCCTCGGATAGTCGGCGCGCAACTCGGCGGCGATCGACAGGGTGGAGTCGGTGGTGGTGTGGTCCTCGGCGTCAAGCGTCACCCAGGCACCGACCTGTTCGGCCCTTTCGCACACGCGACGGGCGTTTTCGAGCGCAATCCTCTCGCCGTCACAGTTCAGCGCCTGCCCTAACGCGGACAGCTTCAGCGACACCTCGAGCGGCCGCACACCGTCGTGGATGGCGTCCGGCCGCCGGCCCAGTGCGTCCAGCAGGTGCAGATAGGCAGTCCGCGTGGCGTTGGCCCCGTCCGCGTCGGTGACCTGCTCACCCAGGTAGTCGATGCTGACCAGTCGGCCCGAATCGCGCAGGGCCGCAGTGCTGTCGAGCACCGTGTCCAGCGTCGCTCCTGGCACAAACCGCCGCACCACCCGTCGGGTGACGGGTAGCCGTTCGGCGGTGTGCTGCAGCCCGCGTGATCGACCGGCAGCCAGGATTGCGGGTCGCAGGGTCTTGGTGAATAGCCCGGAGTCGGAAGTCATTGCACTGCGCCGCCCATGTGCGGGTAGCGGTGATCGGTCGCCGGCACGAACGTCTCCTTGATCGAGCGGGCGGACGTCCAGCGCAACAGGTTCAGCGCCGACCCGGCCTTGTCGTTGGTGCCCGAACCGCGGGAGCCGCCGAACGGCTGACGGCCCACCACCGCCCCAGTCGGCTTGTCGTTGACGTAGAAGTTGCCCGCCGCGAACCGAAGCCGGTTCGCAGCGGTGCGCACCGCGTCGCGGTCGTCGGCGATCACCGCCCCGGTCAACGCATACCGCGAACCGGTGTCGATGACGTCGAGCATCCTGTCGAACTCGTCGTCGGGGTAGACATAGACCGACAACAGTGGGCCGAAGTACTCGATGGCGAATGCCTCGTCGGTCGGATCGTCGGACAACAGCACCGTCGGGCGAACAAAATACCCTTCGCTGTCGTCGTATTCGCCGCCGACGGCAATAGTCATGCCCGCAGCGCTTTTCGCGCGTTCGATGGCGTTGACGTTCTTGGTGAACGCCCGCCGGTCGATCAGCGCGCCGCCGAAGTTGGTCAGGTCGGTGATGTCGCCGAACGGCAACTCGGCGGTGGCGGCCAGGAAATCGTCGCCCATCTGCCGCCACACCGAGTGCGCGATGAACGCCCGCGACGCGGCCGAGCACTTCTGTCCCTGATAGTCGAAAGCTCCGCGAATCAGCGCGGTGCGCAGTACGTCCGGTTGAGCCGAGCGGTGCGCGAGCACAAAGTCCTTGCCGCCGGTCTCTCCCACCAGTCGCGGATAGCTCTGGTAGCGCTCGATGTTCGCGCCGACCTGTCGCCACAGCGACTGAAAGGTCGCCGTCGATCCGGTGAAGTGGATGCCGGCCAGCCGCGGATCCGACAGTGCCACTTCGGATACCGCGTAGCCGTCACCGGTGACCATGTTGACCACTCCGGGCGGCAATCCGGCCGCCTCCAGAAGTTGCATGGTCAGGTATGCCGACAGTGTCTGAGTCACCGACGGCTTCCACACCACGGTATTTCCCATCAGCGCCGGCGCGGTGGGCAGGTTCGCCGCGATCGAGGTGAAGTTGAAGGGCGTTATCGCGTAGACGAATCCGTCTAGCGGGCGATAGTCGGTACGGTTCCATTCACCGCGGGTACTCCGCGGCTGCTGCGCGAGGATCTGGCGAGCGAAATCGACGTTGAATCGCCAGAAATCCACCGTCTCGCAGGATGCGTCGATCTCGGCCTGATAGGCGGTCTTGGACTGCCCCAGCATGGTCGCCGCGGCGATCTTCTCCCGCCACGGGCCGGCCAGCAGATCGGCGGCGCGCAGAAACACCGCCGCGCGCTCATCGAATGGGGTCGCCGCCCAATCGGATCGGGCCAGTGATGCCGCCCGGACGGCGGCCGCGGCGTCTCGGTGTTGGGCGTTGGTCAGCGTGCCCAATGTGGCCGAGTGCCGGTGTGGCGCAACGACATCGATCCGCTCGCCAGCACCCATCCGGTGGCTGCCGCCGATGACGTGTGGCAGGTCGACGGGATGGCCGGCGATGTCGGCGAGTGCGGTCTGCAACCGGGCCCGCTCGGGCGAATGCGGCGCGTAGTCATGAATGGGTTCGTTGGCAGGCTGCGGAACATCGGTGATCGCGTCCATGTCTGAAGGATCTCAGCGCGAGCGCCGTATTCTTTTAGCTGATCGGACAAGCTTGGACCGGTCAATTGGTAGGATCGGATAATGGGCGTGGGACTTGGCGAGCTGCTGTTGGCCCTGGACACCACGGTGGCCAGGTTGGTCGAAGCGCCCCGCGGCCTCGACCTGAGTGTCGCCTCGTTGGCGCTGATCGATGCCGACGATGTACGTCTCGGAATGGGCCGGGGCGCGGAGTGCTCCGGCATCTTCTTTCTGCTCGGCGTGCCCGACACTGAGGCACAGCGTTGGCTGGAAACTGCTGCCGCCGGCCCGGCCCCGGTCGCCGTCTTCGCCAAGGAGCCGTCCGCCGCACTGGTGGCCAGGGCCGTCGCGACCGGGACAGCGGTGGTGGCGGTCGATCCGCGGGCCCGCTGGGAGCGGCTGTATCGGCGGGTCGACCACGTTCTGGAACACCACGGCGACGCCGAGAACGATTCCGGCACGGACTTATTCGGGTTGGCGCAATCGCTGGCCGAACGGATCCACGGTATGGTGAGCATCGAAGACGAGCAATCCCACGTGCTGGCCTACTCGGCATCCAACGACGAGGCCGACGAATTGCGACGGTTGTCGATCCTCGGTCGCGCGGGCCCGCCCGAACATCTCAGGTGGATAGCCCAACGGGGCATCTTCGACGTGCTACGGGCCGGCAATGAGGTGGTCCGCGTCGCTGAGCGGCCGGAGCTCGGGTTGCGACCGCGGCTTGCGATCGGCATTCACCAACCGGCCCGTCGGGCACCGAGTTTCGCCGGCGCCATCTGGATACAGCAGGGAACCCGACCGCTGGCCGGCGACGCCGAGGAAATGCTACGCGGCGCCGCGGTGCTGGCGGCCCGCATCATCTCCCGGCTGGCCGTCAAGCCGTCAACGCACACCTTGCGGGCACAGCAACTGCTCGGTCTCACCGACGGCAAATCTGTTGATGTGGCCGCGATTGCGCGCGAGCTGGGTGTGGCCGCCGACGGCCAGGCCGCGTTTGTTGCCTTTGACAGCTCAGAGGGCCGCAACCCGGGCCGACAAGACCGCCTCACCAAGGTTCTAGCGCTGAGCGCCAGCGCTTTTCGTGCCGATGCCCAGGTAGGATCGCGCGGGTCACGGGTGTACGTGCTGTTCCCGCAGAGCACTAAGCGGTCTCCGCTACAGTCCTGGATTCGCGGCACTATCGGCGGGCTGCACACCGAGCTGGGGCTGCAGCTGCGGGCGGTTGTCGCCGCACCGCTGGCTGGACTGGCCGGCTTGCCCACCGTGCGGACCGAAGTCGATCGCGTATTGGATAGTGCTGAGCGCCATCCGGATTCGTTCCCGGCCGTGACGTCACTGGCCGAAGCCCAGACCACCGTGCTGCTCGACGAGATCGTCACGCTGATCGGCGCCGACGAGCGACTGGTGGACCCGCGGGTCCGCGAGCTACAGGCCCGTGACTCGGTGCTGGTTGAGACCCTACGGGTCTACCTCGATGAATTCGGCGACGTCTCGGCGGCGGCGCGCAAGCTGCACGTACACCCCAACACGGTGCGCTACCGCGTCCGCCGGATCCAGACGATGCTCACCATGTCGCTGGCCGACCCCGACGTCCGGCTCCTTCTCTCGCTCGGTCTCCGGGCTGTCACGCGAAGCGGGTGAACAGCCCCGGGAAGCAAGCGGTCACGGCACTCGGCAGCCGAAGACCGCGGCCGCTGGGCTAGGTCCGTGCCTTGGTCTGCGAGTAGATCTCGGCGAGGAACTGCTCGACTGCCACCGCGGCGTGGGTGGCCCGCGCCGACCCGAAGATGTCAAAAGCGTGCTGCGCGAATGGTAGTTCGGCATAGACCACCGGCTGCCGGCTGACTTCACCGAGCCGGGTGCTGAACGCCCGACCCTGCTCTACCGGTATCAGTGAGTCATTGGTTCCGTGCAATACGAAAAAAGGCGGTGCGTCTGGGGTTACGTAGGTCATCGGTGACGCTGCACGCAAGGCGTCGCGCAGCTCGGCCCGCCTCAACTTGAATACGTACTTGGCCACCGTCGGCGCCATCAGCGGATGGATCGCATCGTTGCGGGTGAAATCGTAGAGGCCGTAGAACGGAACCGCGGCCCGCACGCTGGTGTCGGCATCCTCGAATCCGGGCTGAAATTGCCGATCATTCGGCGTCAGGGCGGCGAGCGAGCTCAGGTGGCCGCCGGCCGAGCCGCCAGTGATCGCCACCCAATCGGGGTCACCGCCGTACTCGGCGATGTGTTTCTTGGTCCATGCCAGCGCGCGCTTGACGTCGACGATCTGGTCCGGCCAGGTCGAGCGCGGGCTGAGCCGATAGTTGATCGCGACGCACACCCAGCCCAACTCGGCCAGGTGGCTCATCAGCGGATATGCCTGCTGGCGTTTGCTTCCCACCATCCAAGCGCCGCCCGGAACCTGTAGCAGTACCGGCGCCTTGCCGCCCCGGTCGAGGTCGGTTCGGCGCCAGATGTCGAGGTGATTACGCGTACCGTGTTCCCCGTAAGCGATGTCGGTGTCATGGGCATAGTCGCCGTAGATGCGCGCCATTCGCAACACTCCCGGCGACTTCGCCGTGCCGGCGCCCGCCGGCCGCTTCCACAAGACTGCGGAGTCGGTGCGGCGGTCTGACCCCAGCCCGGTATCGAGCGCCGCAGTCAGCGCCTGTTGGGACTGGTGGCCGATGCGATTGAGACCCAGCAGCCCCAACCAGGACAGTGCCGACACCAGCCAGCTGAATCTGCGCAACTGCGGTGAGAGTGTGCGGCTCACCGCGGCCAGCAACGCGATCTGAGCGGCGAGCACTTGCAGCGGAAGCTCCGATGCGAACACCCCGAAGCAGAACGCGCACATCGACAGATATCCGCGCTTGCTCAGCGGGCGATAGCCATTGGCCGTGACCGCGACGCCGGCCAGCGAAGCCAGCACAGCTGACAGTCTTTTCACGGCCACCACTTAACCACAGCAGCCTAGTCACTTGAACCACCTGCGGCACTTGGGTTTCGCCTGCGGATGACCTCCACGATTGTCGTGCTGACCTACCGGCGCCGCTTCTTGGCGATCGCAGAGGTCTGTCCATCGTTGGCGGTACTACGGGTGACCCGCTGCGGCCAAGGCGTCCGGATCTGCTCGCGCGATGCGCGACTCGACGTCGTAGGGCACGATGATCGCGGTCGCACCCGGGATCCGGCTGACCGCCCTGGCCATCTTGTCGGCGGAACGGTCATGCAACAGCCGGCCCAGCAACGCGGCGTACGTGCGGCGCGGCAGCAGCACCGTGACCTTGGTGTCCGGGTGGTCGTGCTTCACCTGCAGAACGAATTCCTGCGCGGCCCGGCTCAAATTGCGGTCCGGACAGTCGATCACCCGTAGCTGGGTGTCGTGTTCCAAGAGCTGCCAGTGCTCCTGCAGCCTGTCGGAATGATCGGCGTCGACGACGAAGTGGACCGCAGTCAACTCGTCGGCGTGCAGCCCCTTGCCGTAGCGCAGCGCTTCGACCTCGGCCAGGTCGATCGAGTCGACGAAGACGAACACCCGCAGCCGGGCGTACTTGGCCAGCTCGGGCGTTTCGGTACGCGACATCTCCAGCACCGAAGCCTCGGCGCGATATTGCCTGTTCAGCCGGATCAGCGAGTAGACCAGGATCGGGAACACCACCACAACCAGCCAGGCGCCCTCGGTGAACTTGGCCACCACAAAGATGCCCACCACGATCGCCGACATGATGCCTGCCACCAGGTTTACAGCCCGTTTGGCACGCCAGCCGTTCTCACCCCGGGTGCGGTAGTACTTGGCCATACCGAAGCCGGCTATCGCAAACGCGGTGAACACCCCGATGGCGTAAAACGGGACGAGCGCAGTGACCTTGGCCCGCGTGACCAGCAACAGTGCCACCGCCAGGGCGGTCAGAGTGATGATCCCGTTGGAGAACACCAGGCGGTGACCGCGCTTGGTCAGCGGACGCGGCAGGAAGCTGTCTTCGGCGACGAAGCTGGCCAGCGCCGGGAACCCGGCGAAACCGGTGTTGGCACCGGCGAACAGGATTGCGGCGCTGGATGCCTGTACCGAGAAGTAGAGGATATTTCCGATCAGATCGTTGCCGAACACCGCGCGGGTGATCTCCGAAAGCATCGACGGATATTCGTCCAGGTGCGGGGTGGCGTGGGTGACGTACGTCAGCCAGGCGATGCCGGCCAGCAGCACTCCCAGGATCAGCGTCATCAGGGTCAACACCCGGCGGGCGTTGACACCCTTCGGCTCACGAAAGATGTCGACTGTATTGGAGATTGCCTCCACACCGGTCAGAGACACACCGCCGTTGGCGAACGCTCGCAGCACCACCAATACGGTGACGCCCATCACCAGACCGTTGCCATGATGGACCGGTACCGCGCCCTCGATCGTGCTCGGGTCGTATTTCGGCAAGCCCCAGAATGCCTCGCGGATCAAGCCGGCCACGATCGTCAGCATGATCATGCCCACGAACCAGTACGTCGTGACCGCAAATATCCGCCCCGACCGCCGAATTCCGCGCAGGTTGGCGATACAGATGAGGACCAGTACGGCGATCGTGATTTCCAGGTGGTACGGACGCAGCATCGGCACCGCCGACACCACCGCGACCGTTCCGGCCGCCGGCTGCACCGCAGCGGTCACCACGTAGTCGATCAGCAACGCCGCGGCGGCGATCTGCGCAATGCGTGGCCCGAAGTTGTCGCGGGCCACCATGTAAGCCCCACCGGCCCGGGTGTAGACCATCACCACGCCACGGTAGGACGCGGACACCAAGATAAGAATGAACAGGACGACCCCGATGATCGGCATCATCAGCGCGAACGCGGCCATGCCGGCGCGCGGCAGCAACTCGACCATGACCTGCTCAGGCCCGTAAGCGGTCGACGAAATCGCATCAGGTGAAATTGCGCCGAGCGCAACGGGATTGGACAGGCGCTCCGAATCAAGATGCTCAGTGGTCAGCGGCTTTCCGAGAAGGGCACGCTTCCAACGATCAGTCAAGGACGGCTTGACGTTTGAGGTGCGTGTCGATGCTGTCACCGGGTATCACTTTCTTCCGAAGTCGACGAACTGTGGAGTTGACTCACCCGTTTAAATCGGCTGCTGCCCGAGGCGCCTTAGCTGGATCAGACCCCTCAGGTTCTGAAGTCGCCGATTCGGCCGCGGACGCGATCCGGGTCGCAATGTCATAGGCGATGATCTGCGCGCTGGCGCCGGGAATCCGGCTGATTACCCGAGCGAGACTGTCTGCGGTCCGATCGTGCAGAAAGCGACCAAGGAGCTGTGAGTATTCCCGGCGTGGCAACAGCACCGTGACTTTGGTGTCGGCATGCTCGGCCATGACCTGCAGGACCAACTCCTGAGCCGCCCGGCCCAGGTTGCGGTCTGGGCACTCGACGAGCCGCAGCTCGGTGACATGCCCGAAGTGCTGCCACCGCTGCTGCAGCCGCTCGGCCTCCGCGGAATCCAGGACGAAATGCACCGCGGTCAGCCCGTCCGCGTCCAGTCCCTTGGCGTAGCGTATTGCCTCCACCTCGGCCAGGTCGACGGAATCAACAAACACCAGCACCTGGTGCCGGGCGTACTTGTGCAGCTCGGGCGGCTCGGAGAGGGACGTCTCCAGCACCGAGGCCTCGGCACGATACTGCCGGTTCACCCGCATCAACGCGAAGACCAGGATCGGGAACACCACGACAACCAGCCAGGCACCTTCGGTGAACTTCGCAATCGCAAAGATCGCGACCACGACCGTCGACAAGACACCTGCGGAGAAGTTGATCACCAGCTTGTGCCGCCAGTGCGGACCGCGATGGGTGAGCCAGTGCTTGGTCATGCCATAACCGGCCATCGAAAAGCCGGTGAAGACGCCGATCGCGTAGAACGGCACCAGCGCGTTCAGCGAACCGCCCGTCCCGATCAGCAACGCCACCACCAGCACGGTCAGCAAGATGATGCCGTTGGAGAACACCAGCCGTTGGCCGCGCTTCATCAGCGGCCGTGGCAGGAAGCTGTCTTCGGAGACGAAGCTCGTCAGCGCGGGGAAGCCGTTGAAGCTGGTGTTACCGCCGGTGTAGAGCACCAGTGCGGTCGCCGCCTGGACCAGGAAGTAGAGAACATGCCCGAGGGGCCCGTCGCCGAACACCGCTTTGGCGATCTCGGAGAGCATCGAAGGGTATCCCGAGACGTACGGGAACGCGTGCGTCAGATGGGCGAGCCAGGCGACGCCGGCCAACAGAAACGCGAGGATGGCCGCCATGACGGTGAGCACCTTGCGGGCGTTGATGTTCTCGGGTGGGCGGAAGGCGTTCACCGTGTTGGAAATCGCTTCGACACCGGTCAGCGATGATCCCCCGTTGGCGAATGCCCGCAGCACGATGAGCAGCGTCGCGCCCATGATCAGACCGTTGCCGTGTTGTACCGCGACTGCTCCGTCGGTGTGCGCGGGGTCGTAAACCGTCAAGCCGCCGAGAAATTCCCGGATGATTCCTACGACGATCATCAACGAAACGCTGCCGACGAATAGATAGGTCGGCAGCGCGAATGGGAGCCCGGCTTCCCGCAAACCGCGCAGGTTGGCGAAACACATCAGCAAGATGATGCCGATGGTGATCTCCAGGCTGTAGGGGCCCAGGGACGGAACTGCGGATGCCACCGCCACGGTCCCTGCCGCACACTGCACCGCGACGGTGACGACGTAGTCGATCAAAAGCGAGGCCGCGGCGATCTGCGCGATCTTGGGTCCGAAGTTCTCCCGCGCGACCACGTAAGAACCACCGGCGCGGGTGTAAACCATCACCACCTGGCGGTACGACGCGGCCACCAGCACCAGTATCAGCAAGATCACGCCGGTGATCGGCAGCAGCAGGGCGAACGCGGCCATCCCGGCGGCCGGCAGCAGCTCGATCATGACCTGCTCAGAACCGTAGGCGGTCGACGAGATCGCATCGGGCGACAGCACCCCGAGCGCCACCGGGTTCGACAACCGCTCGTGTTGCAGCTGGTCGTTGATCATCGGTTTACCGAGGAAAACCCGCCTGAAGCGATCAGAGAACGACGGAGTTAACGGCGAGACCCGTTGTTCGCCGGCCAGCAATGCCATGCCACATTCCTTACACAGTTGCGCAGATGGACAGTGTTCGTTCGGAACCCCGACAGAGCCTACGGTTACCTGACCCGTGACGCGCGCCGGAACCTGCTTTCACAGCCGTCTCGAAAGGTTTTTTACGGAATCCTGATGGCTGGGACGGATACTGCCCAGTCGAGGCGACGACGCCCTGTGTACAACCGACCGTGAGCCACCCGCCGGCGGGGGCGTCGAGCGCGCGAGCCCTTCCGTCAGCTCGCCAGTCGGTCGGCCGCGGCGGCAATTCTTTCGTCGGTGGCGGTCAACGCCACCCGGACGTGCCGGGCGCCGCGTGCTCCGTAGAACTCGCCGGGCGCGGCGAGAATGCCGCGCTGGGCCAGCCATCCGATGGTGTCGCGGCACGGCTCGCCGCGGGTGACCCACAGATAGAGGCCTGCCTCGGAGTGGTCGACGGTGAAGCCGGCCGAATGGAATGCCGACAGAAGCACGTCGCGGCGCCGGCGGTAGCGGTCGCGCTGCTCGCGCTGGTGGGCGTCGTCGTCGAGTGCGGCGACCATGGCCGCCTGCACCGGCCGGGGCACCATCATCCCGGCGTGCTTGCGCACCGCCAGCAGCTCACCGACCAGCGTTTTGTCGCCGGCGACAAAGCCGGCGCGGTAGCCGGCCAGCGAGGAACTCTTGGACAGCGAATGCACGGCCAGCAGCCCGGTGTGGTCGTCGTCGCAGACCGAGGGGTGCAACACCGACACCGGCTGCGCGTCCCAGCCCAGACCCAGGTAGCACTCGTCGGACGCCACCACGACGCCGCGTTCGCGGGCCCAGCCGACCAGCTTGCGCAGATGATCGACGCCGAGCACCTGACCGGTCGGGTTGCTCGGGGAATTCACGAACAGCAGCGCCGGGGCCCGCGGACCCAGTTGGGTGAGCGAATCGGCGAACAGCACCTGAGCCCGGGCCAGCCGCGCACCGACGTCGTAGGTCGGGTAGGCCAGCTCCGGTACCACGACGACGTCGTCGGCACCCAGCCCCAGCAGCGTCGGCAGCCATGCGATGAGTTCTTTGGTGCCGATCACCGGCAGCACCGCCGACCCGGTCAACCCGGTGATGCCATGGCGGCGGTGCAGCGCGGCCACAACCGAGTCACGCAGCTGCGGGGTGCCCGCGGTGGTGGGGTATCCCGGTGCGGCGCTGGCCGAGGCGAGCGCGTCGCGGATTACCGGCGCAACCGGGTCGACCGGCGTGCCGACCGACAGGTCGACGATGCCGCCCGGGTGCGACGTGGCCAGCGCGATCGCGTCGGCCAGGGTGTCCCACGGGAACTCCGGCAACAGGGCCGACAGTGGCCGGCGGTTCACCAGGCCACTCAGTCGTCGTGAGCCTGCGGCGGAAGATCCTTGACGACCTGCGGGTCGTTCTCCGTCAGGCCCACCTTGGCTGCGCCGCCGGGCGATCCGAGCTCAACGAAGAAGTCCGCGTTGATCTGGGTGTACTGGCTCCACTGCTCGGGGACGTCGTCCTCGTAGTAGATCGCCTCGACCGGGCACACCGGCTCGCAGGCACCACAGTCGACGCATTCGTCGGGGTGGATGAACAACATCCGAGCGCCCTCATAGATGCAGTCGACCGGGCACTCCTCGATACATGCCTTGTCTTTCAGGTCGACGCAGGGTTCGGCGATCGTGTACGTCACAGACGTCTCCTCCACGGTCTCCAGGTGGCTGTTTGACTGAGCCGGTAGGTGCTTGGCCGAGTGGTTGGGCAACTTTCCAGCGGTGTTACTGATACTAGACGTTGCATATACAACGCAAGTCGCAGGCTACTGTGCGCGTTGCGCAATGCAACTAGTTGCATAGGGTTGCCCGGATTACCTAAGCTGCGCCGGTGGCACTCCCCCATGCGATCCTGGTGTCGCTGTGCGAACAGTCCGGGTCCGGCTACGAGCTGAGCCGTCGGTTCGATCGCTCGATCGGGTTCTTCTGGAGCGCCACCCATCAGCAGATCTACCGCACGTTGCGGACGATGGAGGCCGACGGTTGGGTCTCCGCCACGGTGGTCGCGCAGCACGGCCGGCCGGACAAAAAGGTCTACACCGTGTCCGATGCCGGCCGTACCGAGTTGGCTCGCTGGATCGGCGCACCGCTGGGTGGTGGCGGTCGCGGCGGTGCGCTCAACGAACTGGCCGTAAAGCTGCGCGGCGCCGTCCATGGCGACAGCGCGGCGCTGCACCGGCAGATCGTCGCTCTGCGCGCCGAGCGTGCCGAATTGCTGACCCTCTACCGGGGATTCGAGCAGAACCAGTTTGCAGAACCGGCGGCGTTGCGCGACAGCGCTTTACATCAGTACCTCGTGCTGCGGGGTGGAATTCGCACCGAAGAAGGCACCATCGACTGGCTCGACGAAGTGAGTGCCGCCCTTCGCGAACCACCCGAGCAGGAGAAGTGATGAACTATCCGAACCTGTTTTCTCCGTTGGATCTCGGCTTCACCACGCTGCGCAACCGGGTGATCATGGGGTCGATGCACACCGGCCTGGAGGATCGCGCCCGCCATGCCGACCGGCTCGCCGCGTACTTCGCCGAGCGCGCGCACGGCGGCGTGGGCCTGATCATCACCGGCGGGTATGCGCCCAACCGGGCCGGCTGGCTGCTGCCGTTCGCCTCGGATCTGACCTCGTCGGCCCAGACACGCCGGCATCGCCGCATCACCTCGGCGGTGCACCACGCCGGCGGCAAGATCCTGCTGCAGATCCTGCACGCCGGACGCTATGCCTACCATCCGCTTTCGGTCAGCGCCTCCTCGATCAAGGCTCCCATCAACCCCTTTCGTCCACGCCGGCTCTCATCGAGCGGGGTGCAGAGCACCATCGGCGACTTCGCCCGCTGCGCCCAACTGGCCCGCGAGGCGGGCTACGACGGCGTCGAAATCATGGGCAGCGAAGGGTATCTGATCAACCAGTTCCTGGCCGAGCGCACCAACAAGCGCACGGACTCTTGGGGCGGCACCGCGGCGAAGCGGCGCCGCTTTCCGGTCGAAATCGTCCGGCGGACCCGCGCGGCGACCGGCGACGACTTCATCATCTGCTACCGGATGTCGATGGCCGACTATGTCGAAGGCGGCCAGAGCTGGGACGACATCGCGGCGCTGGCAACCGAAGTCGAAGCCGCCGGCGCGACCATGATCAACTCCGGCTTCGGCTGGCACGAGGCCCGGGTGCCCACCATCGTCACCTCGGTACCGGGCAACGCCTTCGTCGACATCAGTCACGCTGTCGCCCGGCAGGTGAACATTCCGGTGGCGGCGTCGAATCGGATCAACATGCCGCAGGCGGCCGAGCAGATCCTGGCCGACACTGACGTGCAGCTGATCTCGATGGCGCGGCCGCTGTTGGCCGACCCGGAATGGGTGCTCAAGGCGCAGGCCGGCCGTCACGACGAGATCAACACCTGCATCGCCTGCAATCAGGCCTGCCTGGACCATGCGTTCGCACACAAGGCGGTGTCGTGTCTGCTCAACCCGCGGGCCGGCCGCGAGACCGAGTTGGTGCTGTCCCCCACCCGGCGCACGCGGTCGATCGCGGTCGTCGGGGCCGGGCCGGCCGGACTGGCCACCGCGGTCAACGCTGCCGGCCGTGGCCACCAGGTGACGCTGTTCGAAGCCAACGACTACATCGGCGGCCAGTTCGACCTGGCCCGCCGCATCCCGGGTAAAGAAGAATTCAACGAAACCATCCGGTATTTCACGACGATGCTCACTACCAACGGCGTGACGGTGCGGCTAGGTACCCGGGTGTCGGCCGCCGACCTGGCCGGCTACGACCATGTTGTACTGGCCACCGGCGTCGCGCCGCGGATCCCGGATATCCCCGGCATCGATCATCCAATGGTGCTGACCTACGGCGAGGCCATCACCGACGTCAAGCCGGTCGGCAAGAGCGTCGCGGTAATCGGGGCCGGCGGAATCGGCTTCGACGTCAGTGAGTTCCTGGTCACCGATGCCTCGCCGGCGGAGAAACCGCTGAGCCTGAAAAAATGGAAGACCGAGTGGGGGGCGGCGGATCCCTGGGACGCACCGGGTGCGTTGGTCGCGCCGATCCCCGCGCCGTCGGCGCGCGAGGTGTATCTGCTGCAGCGCTCCAGCGGGCCGCAGGGCACGCGACTCGGCAGGACCACCGGCTGGGTGCATCGGGCGTCGCTGAAAGCCAAGGGTGTCCACCAGCTTTCCGGCGTCAACTACGAGCGGATCAGCGATGACGGCCTGCACATCAGCTTCGGCCCGAAGCGGGAGCGGCCGCGACTGCTCGCCGTAGCCAACATCGTGGTCTGCGCCGGACAGGAACCGGTGCGCGACCTCGAAGACGAGTTGCGCCGCAACGGAATCAATCCGCACATCATCGGTGGCGCCGCAGTCGCGGCGGAACTGGACGCCAAGCACGCGATCAGGCAGGGCACCGAACTGGCGGCCCGGCTGTAGTTGACAGCGAGCACCGTCGAACGGCTCAGGCTGCCAGCAGGTTGTAGTCGGTGGTGCGCTGACGAGCCGGACGGCCGATGCCCTCGGCGATCGCGGTCAACTCGGCGACGGTCTTGGCAGAGCCGAACTCGGACCCGGCCATCCGGGAGATGGTCTCCTCCATCAGCGTCCCGCCAAGGTCGTTGGCGCCGCCGTTGAGCATCACCTGGGCGCGCTCGGCGCCGAGCTTGACCCAGCTGGTCTGTATCTGAGAGATACGGCCGTGCAGCATGATTCGCGCCAACGCATGGACGGCTCGATTGTCGCGGTGGGTCGGCCCCGGACGCGCCGCGCCGGCCAGGTACAGCGGCGAGTTCTGGTGTACGAACGGCAGCGGCACGAACTCGGTGAAGCCGCCGGTACGGTCCTGGATGCCGCGCAACACGTTGAGGTGCCCCACCCAGTGCCGCGGGTCGTCGACATGGCCGTACATCATCGTCGACGACGACCGCAGGCCCACCTCGTGCGCGGTCGTCACGACCTCGACCCACATCGACGTGGGCAGCTTGCCCTTGGTGAGCACCCAACGGATCTCGTCGTCCAGGATTTCCGCCGCGGTGCCCGGGATGGAGTCCAGTCCCGCCTCACGCAGACCGGTCAGCCACTCGCGAATGCTCAAACCGCTCTTGGTCACTCCGTTGGCGACCTCCATCGGGGAGAACGCATGCACGTGCATCGACGGCACCCGCGCCTTGACCGCGCGGACCAGATCGGCGTACCCGGTGACCGGCAGTTCGGGGTCGATACCGCCCTGCATGCACACCTCGGTGGCGCCGGCCACGTGGGCCTCCCAGGCGCGCTGGCCGACCTCGTCCGCCGACAGCGAGAAAGCGTCGGCGTCGTCCTTGCGTTGAGCGAACGCACAGAATCGGCAGCCGGTGTAGCAGACATTGGTGAAGTTGATGTTGCGGTTCACCACGAATGTCACGTCATCGCCGACGACGTCACGGCGCAGCGAATCCGCCAGTGCTGCAACGGCGTCCAGCGCAGGTCCGTCGGCGGTCGCCAGCGCCAGGTATTCGGCGTCGGTGCACGACGCCGGGTCGCGCTCGGCGGCGCGCAACGCGGCGAGCACGTCGGCGGCCAGGCGTTCGGGCGCACTAGCACCCTGGACGGCCAGATCGTGCACCTTGGCCCGGATCGATTCCCAGTCGCCGAACGCGCTGTCCAGGTCGCTGCGAGTATCGGTCTTGCGGCCCTCGGTGTCGATCGCCGCGTTCAGGTCGACCCGGCCGGTGGATGCGACATCGTCGGGCTCCTGCCACGGCATGCCCACCGGCATCACATCGCGGGCCAGTCCGGTATCCGGATCAGCCAGCGCCACAACATGACCGCGCACTCGCGGGTCGATCCACGCCGCCCCGGCCTGCACGTACTTGGGCTGCGCGGTCAGCCGCTCGACGAGGTCGTACCCCGCCGCCGCGGTGACCTCGGCCAGCTTGTCGAGGGCAGGCCACGGCCGCTCGGGGTTGACGTGGTCAGGCGTCAGCGGCGACACGCCGCCCCAGTCGTCGACACCGGCGGCGATCAGCGCCAGGCAATCCTGCTCCGACACCAGGTTCGGCGGCGCCTGGATGCGCATCGCCGGGCCGAGGACCAGGCGCGACACCGCGACGGTGGCCAGCAAGTCGTCGATCCCGGCGTCCGGTGTCGAGGCCATCGCGGTGTGCTGCTTGGCCCGGAAGTTCTGCACGATCACTTCCTGGACGTGACCGAACTCTTTGTGCAACTTGCGGATTGCGTGCAGCGTCTCGGCCCGTTCGAGCAGCGTCTCACCGATGCCGACCAGCAGGCCGGTGGTGAAGGGAATCGAGAGCCGGCCCGCGTCGGTCAGCGTGCGCAGCCGGACCTGTGGGTCCTTGTCCGGGCTTCCGTAGTGCGCAAGGCCTTTGGTCTCGAAGAGCCGCTGCGACGTGGTCTCCAACATCATGCCCATCGACGGGGCCACCGGCTTGAGCCGCGACAACTCCGCCCAACTCATCACGCCGGGATTCAGGTGCGGCAGCAGCCCGGTTTCCTCCAGCACCCGGATCGCCATCGCGCGCAGATAAGACAGGGTGGAGTCATACCCACGCTCGTCCAACCACTCGCGGGCTTCCGGCCACCGATCCTCCGGTCGATCGCCAAGGGTGAAAAGTGCTTCCTTGCAACCGAGTTCGGCTCCGCGACGGGCGATATCGAGGATCTCGTCGGGCGCCAGGTACATCCCGGTGCCCTGGGCGCGCAACTTGCCGGGCACCGTCACGAACGTGCAGTAGTGGCAGGAATCCCGGCACAGATGGGTCACCGGGATGAACACCTTGCGGGAGTAGCTGACCGGCAGCCGTCCGGCATCGCCGCGGCGTCCGGCCGACTCCAGACCGGCGTCACGGACCCGCGCGGCGCTGCGACAGAGATCAGCCAGATCCCCGCCGCGGGCGGTCAGCGCCACCACCGCCTCGTCGACATTGAGCGCCACCCCGTCGCGGGCCCGCCGTAACACCCGGCGCATCGCGGATCCGCCAGGTGCAGGGGGGACCGACGGGCTGGGTAGCAGGGTCGGCTCTTCGCCCGGAGTCAACGGCACAGTTGTGTAACTTCCGGCCATCTACATTTCATCCGCACGTCCCAACTATCCGCGACCCGACGGGTGCAACCTTAGCGTCCAGTCGCGCACCGGGGCCCCCCTGTGGGCCGGCGCCGCATCAGCACCCAGAACGGCAGCAACACGCCCGCCGTAAGCAGCAGGAACGGGCTGTAGGCCGTAACTCCGCGGCCGGCGAAGATGACATCTCCGCCGGGACCGGGCCGAGCCATCACGAAAACGGTCAGCAACCAGGTCCACACCGGTAGCCCAGCCACCAGAGTCCGGCTGGTCCACCGGCCGGCAGCCCACACCAGCGCCGCATTGAGCAGGCCACTGCCCAGCGCGCTGACCGGAAACGGTATCGATCCGATGTAGGAAGGCAGAAATAGCGCGCCGCCGACGGCGGAGAGCACACCGTCGACCGCTAACAACGTCAGAACGACGAATCGGACACCGCGACCTGCCGCGCCGGTGTCGTCGATCCGCCCGCTGCGCGATTCGATACTTCTCAGGTGGGGACGCTGTCCAGCTGCGAGACGATGGACATGACAGTCCACTGGAAGTTGTCCAGCCGGTCCTGCCAGTGCTGCTGGTTGTAATCCAGATCCGGGTCCATCCCGGCAGCCTACCGCGTAGTGGCCCCGGCGAGGTCGACTCCGGCCAGCAGATCGGTCTCCCAGCCACGGCCGTCGCGATCGCCCGCGGCGCCGGCCGCCAGAATGTAGTGCTCCTGCGCCACGATCGGCAGCGCGATGTTGTTCGACAGCGCCAGGGCGCGGCCGGTCGGCCCCACGGTCAGCTGGGTGGCGTGCGCACGCAACGCGGCCGTCTTCGCCGGCAACGCATCCGGATCCTCGATGACGGCGTCGATCTCGTCGTCCGGGTAGCCGAGTTCCGAAAAGGGCGAGTCGTCGCCGTCCGGCGCCGGGACGATCCACTCGTCGCGCAGATCGCCGGGGCCGAGCGCCTGCCACCCCGCGGTGAAAGCGCTGCGGGAGATCACCGTCCAGTAGAACTTCGGCACCGACCACGGCTGTCCGCAATAGCCGTCACCACCGGCGGCGGCAACCGCCGCAGTGGTGACGACGTGCGCCTGGATGTGGTCGGGATGCCCGTAGCCCCCGTTCGGGTCGTAGGTCACCACCACGTGGGGTCGCATCGTGCGGATGATGTCGACGAGCACACCGACGGCTTCACGGTGGTCGGCGTCGCTGAACCGTTGTCGCCCGCGCGCCTCGGTGCCGACCATCCCGGAGTCCCGCCAGCGACCGGGGCCGCCGAGGTACACCGGGCCGTCGATGCCCAGCGCCTGCAGTGCCGCGGTCAACTCTGCGATGCGGTAACCGCCGAGTTGGTCGGCATGGTCGACGGCCAGCTGTGCCCACTGGTCGCCGATGACCTCGCCCTCTTCGCCGAGCGTGCAGGTGACCACCTGAACCTGTGCTCCGCGTGCGACGTAGTGGGCGATGGTCGCGCCATTGGTGATGCTCTCGTCGTCGGGATGGGCGTGCACGAACAACAGTCGCGGAGTCTCCGGCATGAAACGCAACCCTACTAGCACGGTGCGCGGCAAAGGATTTCATGGCCTAAACCTCTGAGCCACAAGAATGCTCGACAGTTCGGCAAACCCTACTCAGCGCAAGTGCACGTCGCTGGCTACTATCGTCGGATGGCACAGCAGCCGGCAACGGTCCGTACCCGCCGCCGGGGCAAGCAACTCGAAGATGCCCTGTATGACGCGACCCTGGCCGAGCTGGCCGCCGTCGGATACGGCGGCCTGACGATGGAAGGAATAGCCGCGCGGGCGCGAACGGGTAAGGCTGCGTTGTATCGGCGTTGGTCCAGCAAGCACGACCTGGTCCAAGCGGCGCTGCGCTATGCCCTACCGCCGCTACCGGAGCCGCGCGCGGATCGCTCGGCGCGAGATAATCTGCTGGCCGCGTTGAGCGCGCACTGCGACCTGGTCGCGGGCAAGACCGCCTTTCCCGGCCTGGCCAGCCTGCAACAGTTGCTGCACGAGCCCGAGTTGCGGGCGATCTTCGCCGACGCCGTGGTCGGACCGCGGTTGCGGATCACCGAGTCGATCCTGCAGAAGGGCGCCGACAACGGCGAAATCGACGCCTCCAGGCTGACGCCGTACACCGCGCGGGTGGGCACCGCGCTGGTCAACCAGCAGATGCTGCTGACCGGAGCACCGCCCGACAAGCGTCAGCTCGCCCAGATCGTCGATACGGTGTTGCCGCAGCTGACTTGAATGCGGTTGCGGTGCATGCAATTTCGGTATGAAGCCGGAGAGGTGTGTAGTGGACGCTACTGCGCGGTCTTCACCCACTGGCCCGCGTCGCCGACGATGCCGACCGGAACCGCGCCGGTGAGGCTGACATTCTGCACACTCGGGCCGGCACCGACGATCGTGGCGTCCTGCAGAATCGGCAGCACCGTGGCCATCTCCCACAGCTTGGGTTCGATCGCGTTGACCACATCGTCGATGCCTTTGGCGCCGCGGAGCGCCGCATCGATGTCGGCCTGGACGCTGTGGTCGCAGATGCCGGTCAGGTTGGACGGCGCCTGCACCAGCGCGCCGGGCTCCTGCGCCTTGGCCGGGGGCGTCGACGTGCTGGCGGTCGGCGTCGTCGCGGGCGCGGGCTCGGCGACGGGGCCGGCCGACTTCGCGGCCGGCGCCGCAGCGGTGGATACCGCCGTCGCCTCCAACGCCGGGCAGCCGTAGCGCGACGCCAGCAGCGTCGCCAGGCTTCCACCGGCCGCGCGCCACCCCACCAACGCGTCCACCCGGTTGTTCAGCAGCGCATCGCGATACAGCACGACCGGGTCGAGCGCGAGCACGGACGCGTCGATGCCGACGTTACGCAGCTGGTCGGCCGCGGTGTTGGCGACGGCCACCGAGGTCGGGTCGTTGGCCGCGACCCCGAGGACCAGCGACAGGTCCTTGCCGTCCCTGCTGACATGGCCCCGCGGGCTCTCCGGCGTCGAAGGGTCGTTGTCGATCTGGTAGCCCGCCGCCTCGAGCAGCCCCAACGCGGCCATCCGGGTCATCGCGGGCGGCGAGGTCGGCACATAGCCGGGATCGCTGGGCGAGCGGATCTGCGCCTGATCCAGGCTCACGGTGTTGTCACTGCCCGCGCCCACCGCGGCGAGCAGGTTCACGTCGAGCAGGCCCAGGATCGCCTTGCGCACCTGGCCGTCGGCCAGCTTCGGCTCGCCGGCCCGTAACGTCAGCTCCATTACCCGCGGCGTCATGATCCGGGCGGTTCGCACATCCGGGATGGCCGACAGCTGGGCGAAAGCCGCCGAGCCGCCGTGCACCTGGGCCACCTGGGTGTCGCCGTTGCGGACGGAGTCGGCCAGCGCCGCGGGCGAACCGGCCCGACGGAAGAGCAATAGATCGGGCTTGGCCGGCGGACCCCAGTAACGGTCGTTGCGGGCGAGCAGAATTTCGTCGCGCTGTGGGTCGATGGACTCCACCCGGAACTGTCCGCCGGTGACGGGCAGGGCGCGGGCCAGCCCGGCCGGGAAACCGCCGGGCACGTCCTTGACGATGTGCGCCGGCAGGATGTTGCTGAACAACTCCCGCCACGCCGGATAGGGCTGCGAGAACGTGACGACGGCCTGCTTGCCGCCGTCGATCGACTGCACGCCGGTGATCAGGTCGTAGCCGGCCGGATCGACCACGCCGGGTTGGCCGACCATCTGTCGCCACAGGTACCAGAAGTCGTCCGCGGCGATCGGGGCGTTGTCGGTCCACTGCGCTTCCGGCCGGATCTTGTAGGTCACCGTGAACGGGCTTTCGCTCGTCACCTCCGCGGACATCAACAGCGTCGGATCCATCTCCCAGCGCGATCCCGTCGGGGTGTTCGGATCGACCACCGGACGAAAGGCGCTGGGCAGCACCAGCGCGCTGACCGCCGCGTTGACGGCGGACAGGTCTGACAGCAAATGCGGGTTGAACCCGGCGCCGATGGAGTCGATACCCATGATGATCTGTGTCTTGCTCCGCGGTGGCGCGGCCGCGCTGCGCTTGGTCTCAGTGCTTTGCGGCGCCGGCGGCGGGCTGACAGCACAGCCGGCGAACGCCAACAGCGAAACCAGCAACCCCACGGTCGTAAACGCGCGGCGGGCTGGTTTCGGCACGCCCCACAGGGTATCGGTGCCCGGCTGGGCGGCGACGCGCATCCAAACGTTCCGCCGGACCGTCGTCAGCCGCGCGCCTTGGCCCGCGCCTTCGCCCGGGCCCGCAGGGTGGCGGCGAGCTCGACCTTGCGCACCCGGACCACCTCGGGCGTCACCTCCACGCACTCGTCCTCGGCGCAAAACTCCATGGCTTGTTCCAGGCCGAGCTCCAACGGGCGGGCCAGCGTCTCCATCACATCGGCCGTCGACGACCGCATGTTGGTCAGCTTCTTCTCCCGCGTCACGTTGACGTCGAGATCCTCTGCGCGCGGGTTGATGCCCACGACCTGGCCCTCGTAGGTGTCCTGGCCGGGCTCGACGAAGAACTGCCCGCGGTCGGCGAGCTGGATCATGGCGAACGGGGTGATCGACCCGCTGCGGTCCGACACCAGCGACCCGGTGTGGCGGGCCCGGATCTCGCCGGCCCACGGCCGGTAGCCGTCGAACACGGCGTTGGCGATGCCGGTGCCGCGGGTGAGGGTGAGAAAGTCGGTTCGAAAGCCGATCAGGCCGCGGCTGGGCACGATGAAGTCCATCCGCACCCAGCCCGCCGCGTGGTTGGCCATCTCTTCCATGCGGCCCTTGCGGGCGGCCATCAGCTGGGTGATCGCGCCGACGAACTCGTCGGGGCAGTCGATGGTCATCGCCTCGAACGGCTCGTGCAGCTTGCCGTCAACGGTCCGGGTGACCACCTGCGGCTTACCTACGGTGAGCTCGAAGCCCTCTCGGCGCATCTGTTCGACGAGCACGGCCAGCGCCAGTTCGCCACGGCCCTGGACTTCCCAGGCGTCCGGTCGGTCGATGTCGACGACCTTGATCGAGACGTTGCCGACGAGTTCAGAGTCCAAGCGGGACTTGACCATTCGCGCGGTGAGCTTGTGACCGGACACCTTGCCCGCGAGCGGCGACGTGTTGGTGCCGATGGTGACCGAGATGGCCGGCTCGTCGACGGTGATGCGCGGCAGCGCGTGCGCGTGCTCGGTGTCGGCCAGGGTGTCGCCGATCATGATCTCCGGGATCCCGGCGACCGCCACAATATCCCCGGCCACCGCTTCCTCCATCGATGTCCGCTCCACGCCCTCGGTGACGAGGAGCTCGGTGATCTTGACGTTGGTGATGACCGGATGACCGTCCACCTCCCGCATCCAGGCCACCTGCTGGCCCTTTCGGATCCGGCCCTTGTAGATCCGGATCAGGGCCAATCGGCCGAGGAACGACGACGCATCGAGGTTGGTCACCAGCGCCTGCAGCGGCGCCTCTGGGTCACCCTGAGGTGGCGGGATGTGCTCGAGCAGCACGTCGAACAGCGGGTCCAGGTTCTTGCCATCGGGGTTCTCGCCGTTGGCCGGCTCGGTGGTGCTGGCGATGCCGGCCCGTCCGGAGGCATACAGGGTGGGCAGCCCGAGCGCGTGCTCAGCGGCTTTTTGTGCCTCGGCGTCGAGATCGGAGGCAACGTCGAGCAGCAAGTCGTGACTTTCGGACACCACCTCGGCGATTCGCGCGTCGGGCCGGTCGGTCTTGTTCACCACGAGGATCACCGGCAGATGCGCGGCCAGCGCCTTGCGCAGCACGAAGCGGGTCTGCGGCAACGGCCCCTCGGAGGCGTCGACGAGCAGGAGCACGCCGTCGACCATCGACAGGCCGCGCTCGACCTCGCCACCGAAGTCGGCGTGGCCTGGCGTGTCGATGACGTTGATGACGGTCATCGAGCCGTCCGGGTGGCGACGGTGTACGGCGGTGTTCTTGGCCAGGATCGTGATGCCCTTTTCCTTCTCCAGGTCACCGGAGTCCATCAGGCGCTCGATCGCGTCGTCGCCGCGGTGGGTCAGTGCGCCGGATTGCCGCAGCATGGCATCGACCAAGGTCGTCTTGCCGTGATCGACGTGCGCGACGATGGCTACGTTCCGGAAATCCACGCTGGTGATTGTTTCAGTGCAGACCGCCCGCAGCGAAATCGAGAGCGATTCGGTCAGTTCCCGTCCAGGATCTGCTCGAGCGCCGACAGGTACGCCCGGTCGGCGGGCACCCAGTCAACTTCATGCAGCTCAGCGGCGGATACCCAGCGCAACGCGGAGTGATCGTGTGGCTGCGGCTCACCGCGGACCAGGGTGGCGGCATACGCCCGCAACGTCGCGGTGGTGTTGAGCGTCACGTCGCCGCCCAGCCGTCCGCCGACCGCGACCTCGACGCCGAGTTCCTCGGCGAGTTCGCGGGCCAGCGCCCCGGCTTCGGTCTCTCCCTGCGCGACCTTGCCGCCTGGCAATTCCCACCGGCCGGCCAGTTCCGGCGGCCGCGTCCGTTGCGCGATCAGCACCTTGCCCTCGACAACGATCGCTCCGGCGACCACGATCTGGTTGACCATCGCGGCTGACGGTATACGGTCAAAACATGGCGGTGTTAACCGATGAACAAGTAGACGCGGCGCTGCCTGACCTGCCCGGGTGGGAACGCAAAGACGGCGCGCTGCGACGATCGGTGAAGTTTCCGGAGTTCCTCGCCGGCATCGACGCGGTCCGCCGGGTGGGCGCGCACGCCGAAGCGAAAGACCATCATCCAGACATCGATATCCGTTGGCGGACCGTCACTTTCGTGCTGGTGACGCACTCCGAAGGCGGTATCACCGACAAGGACGTGTCGATGGCACACGACATCGACGCGATCATCGCGCAGTAGCGTCTCGCCTTCGACTCGCCGCCACCCAGGCCAGCGTGGCCAGTGTCGTCACGATGTAGATCAGCCCGCCCCACGCCTGGTACCAGGGGCGGCCGTTCTGCCAGATACTCGGCTGGGCAAAGCTCAGCAGCCAGGGCACACCGACGATGAGCAGCACCAGCCAGATCCAGCCCAGGATCCGCGCGCCGCGGCGGTCGGCCAACGGCCCGTGAAACAGCCATATCATCAACGGCACCAACCACACCCAGTGGTGCGTCCACGAGATCGGGGACAGCAGCAGCCCGAAAAGCTCGACCACCAGCAACCGTCCAAGCCGGTCCGGCCGGCCGGTACGGCTGCTCATCGCGTGCCAGGCAAGTACGGACAGTACTGCGGTGACGGCAATTCCGATCAAGACCGGCAAGTTGTAGCCGGGGTCGTGGCCGCGGATCCGGCAGATCGCACCGCGCCACGACTGGTTGAAGATCGTGCAGATCGGCCCAACCCGGTTGGTCTGGAAAATCAAATCGGTGAAGTAGTAACGAGTTTGGTCGCCGACAGCCCACACCGAAATCGCAATGGTGGCCAGGAAAACCACCCCGGAAAACATCGCCGTGACCCACCGGCGGGCGCCGACGAAATAGAGTCCTCCGATCGCGGGCGTCAGCTTCACCCCCGCCGCCGTCCCCAGTAACAGGCCGGACAGCCACCATCGAGCGCTGAACACGGCGGCCAGCGTGGCCAGCGCCAGCACGACGTTGATCTGCCCGTAATCGAACGTGCTGCGCAGCGGCTCGAGCCAGATCGCGATCCCCGTCCAGAGCATCGCCACCCGATGGCCCTCGCCGGCGGCGACACCCAGCAGTCGCTGGCTGATCCGGACCACGCCGTAGAGCGCGACCATCGTCCCGACCGTCCAGCAGAACGCCACCAGACCGAACGGCAGGAAGTGCAGCGGGTAGAACATCACCGCCGCAAACGGCGGATAGGTGAAGGGCAGCGGGAAATCCGGCGTCTGATCGGCGTAGACGTAGCGGTACAGGCTCCCGGGGTGGTCGATCATGGCAGCCCCGCCGACGTACACGTGCAGGTCGACGAAATTGGCGCCGTTGGGGGCCAGATACGTCCAGGCCAGCCGCGCCACCACGCTCACGACCAGAAGCGCCGGCCCGATCGTGTCCACGGAGATCACGCGCCGGCGGTCGGTGATTGCCGCCGGAGCGGCCGAGGTGGTGTTTATCTGCACGACTCTATCGCCGGGGCCGACAGCCGCCGCGGTTCCGTCGCGAGGTCGCCCGGTCACCGCCGTCACTCAGTTCCGTAACGGTCGCATAAATGCCACACGTGTCACTTGAGTCACTTTGATATCTGGCGGATCGTCTGCGGCGAGGACCTGTCATCGAGATTCAAGGGGAGTCATGTCAAATATCGGAACCTTCGTACGCGCCACCGCTGTGGTGGCGGGCTCGTCGGCAGCGTTGCTCTTCGGCGGCTTGATGGGCACAGCCCATGCCGACCCGGCACCGCTGCCCGGCCCCGACATCAGCCAGCAGCTGATTGGCACCGCGGCTCAGGCGCCGCAGATGCTGCAGAACGTCGCAGGGGCGCTTGGCGGCCAGCCGGCCACCCCGCCGCCGCTGGCCAGCGCTTCGATCAAGATGCCGCAGACACCTGCGGCCAGCACACCCGGCGCGTCGCTGCTGCCGGGCCTGGCGTCGCCGGCTCCGGCCGCGACGTCGACACCGGGTCTTGGCATTCCGGGCCTGACGTCGCCGGCTCCGGCCGCGACGTCGACACCGGGGCTCAGCCTGCCGGGCCTGACCCCGACCGTTCCGGCCGCGGCCGCTCCGGCGAGTGGCCCGGCGGGAATGCTGCCCCAGGCTCAGCTCAACCTGCCGCAGATCCCGGGCCTGCCGTTCCCGCTGCCGCAGCAGGTGTCGCTGCCCGGCGACCTCACCTCGCTGCTCGGCGGCGGATCTCCGCTCACCAGCGGACTCGCCTCCGCTGCGGGCCTGCCGGCCACGGCGGCGGCACCGGTGGCATCGCTGCCGTTGGCGGCGGCACCGGTGGCACCCGTCGCCTCAGGTGTGTCGCTGTTCCCGGTTTCCGCCCTGCCCTAACCGAGCTGCCGGCCGGCTGGCGCTCCTACGCGCCAGCCGGCCATTAACAACTTCGCCGACTGGGAGGACACCATGTACATCGCCCGAAACCTGATCTACGCCTTCGCCGCCACCGCCATCGCATCCAGCACCACGGTGGCCATGTCCCCCAACGCCGCAGCCGAACCGGTGCCGCCCGCCCCGATTCCCGCTCAGCAGTTGCCGGGGCTGCCCGCACTGCCGGCGCTGACCGAGCTGAGCCCGATCATCCAGCAGGCCGCCGGCAACCCTGAGCAGGCCACCCAGCTTTTGATGGCGGCGGCTCAGGCATTCAGCAAGAGCCCGTCGGCACCCGAGGAATCGAAAAACGTTGCGGCATCGGTGAATCAGTTCGTCCAAACACCAGACGCCACCTCGACGGCACACGTCGTCCCGCCCGGCGTGGAGCCGGGCGCCCAGGCCCACCTACCGACCGGGATCGACCCGGTTCACGCCGCGGGTCCCGCACCCGAGGCCGCACTGGATCCCGCTGCAGCCAACGCCGTCCCGGTGGCCGCGACGGCCGCTCCGGCCGCTGCTCCCGCACCCGAGGCCACCGCACCGGTACCCGCGCCTCAGGCCGCGGCTCCGGGGTTCAGCCCGGACGCCCCGCCCACCCAAGACTTCATGTATCCGTCGATCAGCAACAACTGCGGAGTCGACGGCGGCACCGTCATGGCACCCGTGCTCTCGGTCGCCGGCCCGGCCAAGATCCCGACACCGGGCCCGGCCGCCGGCCAAACGGCTTACGTGTTTACCGCGATCGGAACGTCAGGACCCGCCGACGTGCAGAAGCTCCCACTGAACGTCACGTGGGTGAACTTGACCACCGGCAAGTCGGGCAGCGCAACGCTCAAACCGCAGGCCGACATCAACCCGCAAGGTCCGACCACGCTGACCGCCACCGTCGACACCGGTTCAGGCAGCATCATGTCGACGATATTCGGCCAAGTAAGCACCAAGGACAAGCAATGTCAGTTCATGCCCACCATCGGTTCGACGGTGGTGCCCTGACCTGGCGAACGGACAATCCGCCGGTGCGCGCCCGACGTGGTGAGCGCGCCGGCGGACTTGCCGTTAGTGGGCCATCCGGTGCCGATGTTTCATGGCCCTAGTAGGCCATACCGTGCTAGTTCTTCATGGCCCTAATAGGCCATGAAGAGGATCGCGTCCCGGTCGTACTCCAGACCGGGGTGCGCACTGGCCAGGTGGGCCTGCGTCAGGTCGACCAATTCGTCTTCGTCTTTGCCGGCGATCGCCTCGCCACACGGACAGTTCAGATGTGTCTTCACGATGTCACCTTCCCGGTTGTTGCCTTCTTGGCTGCCTTCATCTGCTTTTTGTACGAACGGACTTTCTGCAGCGAGCCCGCGTCGGCGATGTCGGCCACCGACAGATGGGTGCCGGCCTTGCCGAATTCGCCCGCCGCCGCCCGCCAGCCTTTCGGCGTCACCGCGTACTGCTTGCCGAGTAAGGCAAGGAATATCTGCGCTTTCTGCTCGCCGAATCCCGGCAACCCCTTGAGTCGTCGCAGCAACTCGGGCCCGTCGGGATCGCCGGCGGTCCAGAGACCGGCTGCGTCACCGTCGTAGCGATCCACGACGATCTGCGCCAAACTCTGGATCCGCTTGGCCATCGAGCCCGGGAACCGGTGTATCGCAGGCTTTTCCGAGCACAGCGCGACGAACTTGTCCGGGTCGTAGTCGGCGATCTGAACCGCGTCGAAGCCGTTCATCCGATCGGCGATCTTCCTGGGGCCGGCGAATGCAGTCTCCATCGGCACTTGCTGGTCGAGCAGCATCCCGACCACGAGCGCCAACGGGTTCTCGGTCAGGAGCTTGTCAGCCTCGGGCTCCTGCGCCAGCGACAGATTTACGGTCACCGTTCCACCCAATCACACGACTGCGTGTCTCGTCACGAGCCGCATCTTCCGACATGACGAGGGAGACATCTTCGACGCTTCCGACCAGGGCTCGAAGCAGTTCACGTGTGGATTTTTGCGGATAGCCTTCTGCTGTCGAGCAACATGCCGGCGGTAGATCAAAAAGGCAGGTCCGCCCGCTAGCCGCTCTTGCGGCGAAACTCACGCCGATTGCCGGCCGCGCCGTGCGACCGCGACCCCTTGGCGCCGCCGTCCTTATGATCCGCGCCGCCCCCCACCTTCGCATTCTTGCGCTCCAGCGCTTCGCGGAACCTGCGCTTGTTGTCGTCCGCAGGTACGGACGCCGACTCGGACCCCGACTTCACTCCAGCCATAGCTGGCAGCCTAGCGCGCCCGCCGCGGTTCAGCGGGATTCACCGCAGGCCGGGCGGCATCCCGTAGACGTGCGCGATCGGCAACGTCAACACCACCCGGCGGTCGGTCACCATCGCCTGCCGGTAGTCATCCCAATCCGGGTGCTCACCGCCGATGTTGCGGTACAAGGCAATCAACGCTTCGACGGTGTCGTCGCCGGGTGCGGCGGCCGGCGGGGTCAGCGTCGCGGTGCCCTCGGCGACGGCATAAGACCAGCCGTCGTCCGAGCTGACGAGCAGCGAGGCCCGCGGGTCGCGGCGAAGGTTGCGAGTCTTGGCCCGCGGCTCGGTGACCGACACCTGGATCGTGGCAGTGCGGGCGTCGAAGTAATAAGAGACGTTGGACAGCTGCGGCCGGCCGTCCCGCTTGAGCGTGGCAAGCACGCCGAGAGAATTGTCCGCGATCACGGCCAGCAGTTTGTCGTCGAAAACATGGCGCCCCATGTCGAGAGCCTACGGCCCGGTTCGGCCGCGTCGCCACCATCGCGCTCATGAACGACGCCCGCACCACCCTGGCCGCTCAGTCGTCGGCGCAGACCTCAAGGTAGCGCAGCGCCTCGGCTTTGCCGAGTCCCAGTGAGCGCGCAACATCGAGATAGGCCTCGGCCGCCGCGGCCATCGCCGTATCGGCGGGATCCGCGCGAGCAACGAAAGTGCCGAAACGGCCTCGGGTTTCAAGCATTCCGGCGGACTCGAGTTCACGGTATGCCCGGGCCACGGTGTTGACGGCCAAGCCCAATTTCCCGGCCAGTTCTCGCACCGTCGGCAACCGTGCGCCGGGCGGCAACGCGCCGGCCCGGATCGCCTCGATGATCTGGTTGCGCAACTGGTCGAACAGCGGTCGATCCGCCTGCCCGTCAACCCGCAGCCATTCCCCCAGCTCCACCCGATCAGTATCTCGCAGTCCAGCTGAATCCACTGGCCAGCTCCACCTCATCGCCGGGCTATCTTGGTGGGGTGCGTATCACGGTGCTGTCCGGCGCGGGCATCTCCGCCGAGAGCGGCGTACCGACATTCCGCGACGACAAAAACGGCCTCTGGGCCAAATTCGACCCCTACGAGCTGTCCAGCGTTCAGGGTTGGGAGCGTAATCCCGAGCGGGTCTGGGGCTGGTACCTGTGGCGGCATTACCTGTGCGGCACCGTCGAACCCAACGACGGCCATCACGCTGTGGCCGCCTGGCAGAACCACGCCGAGGTCAGCGTCGTCACCCAGAATGTCGACAACCTGCACGAGCGCGCGGGTAGCTCGCCGGTGCATCACCTGCACGGCAGCCTGTTCGACTTCCGTTGCGCGACGTGCGGTTTGCCCTACACCGGCGAGCTTCCCGAAATGACCTCGCCCGCACTGGAAGTCGATCCGCCGCGCTGCGCCTGCGGTGGCCTGATCCGTCCCGACATCGTCTGGTTCGGCGAGGCACTGCCCCAGGGACCGTGGCAGCACGCCGTGGCAGCGACGACCAACGCCGACGTGCTGGTCGTCGTGGGAACGTCGAGCATCGTCTATCCCGCGGCGAGCCTTCCGGATGCCGCGCTGGCCCGCGGGATCGCGGTTGTCGAGGTCAATCCGGAGCCCACGCCGCTGTCCGACAGCGCCACGATCACCGTGCGCGAATCCGCCAGCACGGCGCTGCCGACCCTGCTGGGCCGGCTGCCACACCTGTTGAACTAGGCGGGGCGGCGCGCCCGGCCCATCACGAACTCCGTCGTCGGCAACGGCACCCACGCCGGAAACAAGAATTCGGTCCGGGTGCGCTCGATCTCGAATCCCGCGGAACGGATCGACTGCTCGGTATGACGATGGGCGTGACAGTTCCCGGCCAGCCTGGGCCACAGCGTGGTGATGTCGACGAACCGCTGATACCCGCCGCGGGCGCCCTTGCTGGCCACGTGTTCCAGGTAACGCAGTTCGCCGCCTGGCTTCAGCAGCGACAGTGCTTGCTGCAGAACTGAATCGGGGTCAGCTACCGAGCACAACACCAGCGAGAAAACCACCGCGTCGAACGGCGTGTCGACGGAGAAACTCTCCACCGTCCGGTTGGTGACCTCGACCGGAACCGGAGCGGTCACGGCCGCCCCCCGGGCCAGTTCGACCAACTGTTGCTCGGGCTCGATCGCGATGACCTGCTCGACGGTGTCGGGATAGAACGCGAAGTTGGACCCGGTGCCGGCACCCACCTCGAGTATCCGGCCAGACAACCCGGCCAGGTTCTCCCGGCGTGATTCCCGCATCTGCTTGGTCTCGTGCGCCGCGATCGTGGTCCATATCCGGGCGAAGAACGGGTGATGGACGGTAGTGGGCGTCGATGATGTCATGCCTGCGAGCCTTTCCACGCGGTTTGCTAGGAAGATCGTCCCATTGACGAGCCGAACGCGGTCAACCTTTCCACGACCTGCTGTGGCGTGGCGTCGGGGCCGATGATTCCGGTCACCATTTGACCGGAAAACACGGCACGCAAAACGCGGTCGGCGAACTCTTGGGGATCACCGAACGGCAGGTGCGGCTTGGCGATCAGCAGTGCGGCCACGCCGTGAGCGGCGCTCCACAGTTCCAGGGCGATGCCAGTCGGATCACCAGCGGCGAGCACACCCTCGCCCATCAGAGCCTTGACAGTGGCGGTTATGTGCTCGAACGCCGAACTTGCAAGCGCGGCATCGACATTGCTGTTCGACTTCCACTCGCCCATCGTCGCGATGCGGTAGAGCTCGGGGTTTTCAGTGGCGAACCGGATGTAGGCCAGCCCCTGGGCGCGCAGAACCTCGACCGTGTCCGCCGGCATCGCCGACACCCGCTGCATCTCCTCGTCGAGCTTCTCGAAGTAACGCGCACACACCGCGTCGAGCAGCGCGTCTTTGTCCTGGAAATGCAGATAGATCGACGGCGGGGTCACACCCACCCGTTCAGCCAACAAGCGGATCGATACGGCTTTGGCGTGCCCGACGTCGAGGAGAAGTTGAGTCGCCGCATCGAGGATTTCGTCGCGGAGCAGGTCGCCGGATCCACGCGGGGCCCGCCGCCTGCGAAGAGTGGACGCGTCAGCCACCATCGGGGACCCTCACGGCAGTACGAGCGGCGGCCACGGCCGAGTGTTCGTCGGGTCGACGGTGCCCCCCGTTGGCCGTCTCAGCCACCAACAGCCCAGCCGCGGAGTCGGATTCGCTGACCCCGAGTCGTTCGTGCAGCCACACCAGCGGCTTGGGCGACCACCAACTCCACGGACCCAGGACATGCATGAACGCCGGCACCAGAACCATCCGCACCAGCGTCGCGTCGGCCACAACAGCCAGCGTCAAGCCGGTCCCGAACATCCGCATGAAGGACACTTGCGCAGCGATCAACGCCGCGAACGAAATCGACATCACCAGCGCTGCAGCGGTGACGACGCGGCCGGTGCGGGCCAACCCGAGTGCCACGGCCTCGTCGTTGTCGGCGCGCTTGGTGTGGTTGTCGGGTGGCACAGGATGAGATGCGACCGCCGCCAACCAGTACTCACGAATCCTGGAGACCAGGAAGACTTCGTAATCCATCGACAGGCCGAATGCGACACAGAACAACATCACCGGAATATTGGCCACCACTGTGCCGCTCTGCGTGGTACCCATGGCCCCGAGGTGCCCGTCCTGGAAGATCCACACCAGCGCACCAAAAGCTGCCGTCAACGACAATATGTTGCATACCAAGGCTTTTACCGGTAGCAGCACACTCCCGGTGAGCAGGAACAGTAACGCGAAGGTGATGACGCCGACCAGGCCCAGTACCAGTGGCAGGCGTGCGGTGATCGCATGCACGCTGTCCCGGTTGATCTGCGCCATCCCGGCCAGCTGTATCGACCGCCCAGCCGGGCCGGGCACCGCATGTAGGCGATCGAGCTGGGTGTCGGAGGCTTTCGAGAACAGCGGGGCGGTGGTGGCGATGGTCAAGAACGCGCTGCCCTGCGCCATTCCGGTCGCCGCGGACGGCGGCCCGACTTGCCTGCCGGCGACGAACGTCCCGGTCGGAGCCGAGACGGCCGAGACGTCGGCCACCCGGGACAGGTCGGCGGCGTAGCGGCTGAGGTCGCCCGGACGCACCCCTCGAACGTCCGGGACGACAACAGACACTGCGGTCGCCGAGTCATCGGCGAATTCGTGACGCAGCTGATCACCAACTGCATGTGCCGACGCCGACGTCGGCAGCACCCGGTCATCGGGCATCCCCCACTTCACCCCGAAGAACGGAAGTCCCAGCGCCAGCAGCAATGCGACGACCACCAGGCCGATAGGCACCGCTCGTCGCATCACGAATTTGGTGGAGCAGTACCAGAACAACTGCTCTACGGGTTTGCGAACCGGATCCGGTCGACCGAAGATCTGACGCCCGAGCTTGCGGACGTCGAACGCGTCCAACCGCGGTCCGAGCAGCACGATCGCCGCAGGTGTCACCACGATCGCGGCCAGTGCCACAAAAGCCACCGTGGCAACGCCCGCGTAGGCGAACGACTTCAGGAAGTACATCGGGAACAGCACCATCACCGCCATCGACAGCGCGACGGTGGTCGCCGAGAACAACACTGTTCGGCCCGCGGTGGCCATGGTCCGGATCAGTGCGTCGTCCGGGGCGCGGCCGTCGGTCAGCTCGTCGCGATAGCGGCTGATGATCAGCAGGGTGTAATCGATGGCCAGGGCCAAGCCGAGCGCGGTGCTGAGGTTCAGCGCGTAGGTGGACACGTCGGTGCTGAAGCTGATCAGTCGCAATACCGCCATCGATCCGACAATGGCCAGCCCGCCCAGGCAGACCGGCAACGCCGCCGTCAGCAGCCCGCCGAAAACCCACACCAGCACCAGAAAGCTGAGCGGAATCGCCAGTGACTCCATCAGCAACAGATCGCGTTCGTTCTGGCGATTGATCTGGTCGTACACCATCGCCGCTCCACCGGCACGCACCGAGACGCCGTCGCGGTCGTGTACGACGCGGGCGGCGATCTCCTTGGCGTAGTGCTGCGCGTTGTTCTCGCCGCCCTTGAGATTCGCGACGATCAACCCGGACTCACCGTCCTTGCTCACCAGGTCGGCGGCCAGGTGCGCGGGGTTGGCCGCCGCGGGCCCGGTCCACGCCGAAACGACGTTGTAGACCCCGTCGGAGCCTTGAACCTGACCGACGATGTCGGTGCCGACACGGCGTGCTTGGTCGCTCTGCGCGCCGGCCGGCGCAGTCACCAGGATCACCAGCTGCTGATCACTCTGCCCGAACTTGTCAGTCAGCAGCTTGATCGCCTGCGCCGACTCAGATGCCGGGTCCTGGAAACCACCCGCGGACAGGCTCTTGGCGACCGGCAGCCCGAAGACCGCCGCGGCCAACAGGACCATGACGGCAGCAGCGAGTATCCGCCGGGGCCGTGCAATGGCAAGGCGGGCGATCCGCTGCAGCATGCTTGACCTCCGCTCAGATAACGTTGCTAACTTAGCGACGATAACTTAACAATTCAACGTCCGAACTCGTCACCGGCGCCCCCAGCAGAGGAAACGAGACGGATTGCCGCGATCATTCGACACTTCGCCTGATAAACAGGACGTTTTCGGAGCATATGTGGTTCAACGCCTGCCCAATAGGCCACTTCCAAGCATCCGGACCCAATGTCCGACGAGTGGGCACTTACCGGGCGGTAACAATTGCCACGATTTTCCGAATCGTGACTCAAAGATTCCTTAAACGTTGCCCATACGCTCATCTACATGTGGATCGATGACTCCAGCGCTGACGTGATCAAAGTTGATTTCGAGGCTCTCTACCACGGCGACGTCCTTGTCGAGGGTGAGTGCTCGGAGCAACTCGACGATTGGCACCCGCTGTCCAACGCGAGCTAGGCCGCGCGACCCCGGCGTTCGTCTTGCGGGCATGGCCCGTTTTGAAGGTGATCGTCAATTCGGTCGTAGCTTTGCTGTTGACTCAGTGAGTCGAAAAGCCCCCGCCTGAAGCGGGGGCTTTTCGGTTCAACGTGCGCCGCGCCTCTCCTCGAACGGCCAGCGCAGCGCCGCTTCCGGCAGTCTGAAAACCCGCAGGTCGCAGGTGTGCGATCAGGCCAGTCGGCTGGGTCTATATCCAGTCGGCCAGCACGGCCTCGGTGTCGGCTCCCGGCTGACCGGGCGGCCGCGGCTGGTCCGGCTGCGAGCGCGAGAACCGGGGCGCCGGCAGCGGCTGGAGTCCCTTCCCGGCCCGGTAGAAGGTGTTGCGCTCGGTGATGTGCGGCTCGGTTTCGACCTCACCGAACGCCAGAACCGGCGTGACGCATGCGTCGGAATCGGCGAACACCTTGGCCCAGTGGTCGCGGTCGCGGCCGGCGAACGCTTGCGTGAACGTCGCCCGCAACTCGGGCCAGCGGCTGCGGTCGTTCTGCGCGGGCAGGTCCGCGGCGTCCAGGCCTAGCCCGGCCAGCATCGCCGCGTAGAACTGCGGCTCGATGGCACCTACCGCGACGTAGCGGCCGTCGGCGCATTCGTAGGTGTCGTAGTAGGGGGCTCCGGTGTCCAGCATGTTGGTGCCGCGCTCGTCGGTCCACAGGCCCAGCGACCGCATCCCCCACATCATCTGCACCAGCACCGAGGACCCGTCCACCATGGCGGCGTCGACCACCTGGCCCCTGCCGGACGTCTGCCGCTCGAACAGCGCCGAGAGTATGCCGAGCAAGAGGAACATCGACCCGCCACCGAAGTCGCCGACCAGGTTCAGCGGCGGCACCGGCCGCTCGCCCGCCCGCCCGATCGCATGCAGCACACCGTTGAGCGAGATGTAGTTGATGTCGTGGCCGGCCTGCCTACTGCGCGGGCCGGTCTGCCCCCAGCCGGTCATCCGGCCGTAGATCAGTCGCTCGTTGAGCTTGGCGCAGTCGTCGGGACCCAGCCCCAACCGTTCGGTGACGCCCGGCCGGTAGCCCTCGATCAGCACGTCGGCCTTGGCGACGAGCTTGAGTACCAGTTCGCGCCCCTGCTCGGACTTCAGGTCGGCGACGACGAAACGGCGGTTGCGAAGCATCGGGTCGGTGCCGCTGGCGCCGGGACGGTCTACCCGGACGACGTCGGCACCGAGGTCACCGAGGATCATCGCGGCGTGCGGGCCCGGCCCGATTCCCGCGAGCTCGATGACTCGCAACCCTGTTAACGGACCCGCCATCTCAACCGACCTCCTCGTCGATGCAGCACTTGAACCCTGTCAGCATCTTCGCAGTCGTCCTCACCGACGCTGCACCCCGGTGGCTTACAGTCGAGACCGTGACCGCTATCGATTCCGGCATCGACGGGCTTGCCGTCAGCCTCGCCGACGGCGTGCTGTCCGTGACGATCGACCGTCCGGACAGCCTCAACTCGTTGACGCTGCCGGTGACGGTGGGACTCGCCGATGCGATGGAGCACGCAGCCAACGATCCGCGGGTCAAGGTCGTGCGGCTGGGGGGCGCCGGTCGCGGCTTCTGTTCCGGAGCCGGGATGAGCGCCGACGACGTGGCCGGTGCAGGCCCCGGCGACGAGCTGCTCGTGGCGGCCAACCGGGTGGTCCGGGCGATCACCGCGCTGCCGCGCCCGGTCGTCGCGGTGGTGCACGGCCCGGCAGCCGGCGTCGGCGTCTCCATCGCCCTGTCCTGCGACCTCGTGTTGGCTTCGGACACAGCGTTTTTCATGCTCGCGTTCACCAAGATCGGCCTGATGCCCGACGGCGGCGCCTCGGCGTTGATCGCCGCCGCGATCGGCCGGATCGGTGCGATGCGGATGGCGCTGTTGGCCGAGCGACTGCCCGCCGCCGACGCTCTGGCAGCCGGACTGATCAGCGCGGTCTATCCGGCCGACGACTTCGAGGCCGAGGTGGACAAGGTGGTGGCCAGCCTGCTCGCCGGACCGGCGGCGGCGTTCGCCAAGACCAAGCATGCCATCAACGCCGCCACGCTCACCGAGTTGGAGCCGGCCTTGCAGCGTGAACACGAGGGTCAGTCGATCCTGCTGAATTCACCCGACTTCCGCGAGGGCGCACGGGCTTTCCAGCAGCGCCGGACGCCGGCTTTCACCGACAGCCCAGACTTCACAAAGGACTGAGCCTCACACAGCGAACAGCGGCGGCAACCCCAGCAGCATGACCAACGTCCACACGAAGTGGGTCAGGATCGGCGCCAGCACCCCGCCGGTCGCGCGGCGCTCGAGCGCGCACACCGTCCCGAGAACGACGGCTGCGAAGGCGAGCATCGGGTTGCGGCTACTGGCGAACGTTGCAATGGCATAGATCACGGTCGAGATCAGCAGCGGCTGGTGACTGCCCAGGGCTGTGTACAACGCCCCGCGGTAGAACAACTCCTCGCCGATGGCCGCCAGCAACGCGATGGCCATGATCAGCCGCCACGATCCCTGGTCGGTGTAGCGCAGCAATCGGGTGATGAAGTCGGCGATGGCTGGGATCTCCCGGACGATTATTCCGCCGAGCAGGAAGACCCCACCGACCAGCAATCCAATGGTGGCCCCGCTGACCACCGGACGCTGATTGCGCCCGCGCCACCGGGCACCGCCGAGGTGCAACGGTCCGGACACGAAAGCGCCCAGCGCCCAGATGCCCGACAGGGCCAGCGACCACCAGTAGAACGCGGGTTCGCCGGGATGCCGTCGCAGCGCCAGACTCAACGCTGCGGCACCCAGCACCAGCACGACCGCGACCACGATTCGCCTGCGTCGCACGACCCCGGGCGGCTCGTTATGCGGCACGGCGACATTGACGATGCCGCGGCGGATCTCCTGCAGGGCGCTGGGCTGGGAATTCGTGTTAGACACCGCGCCGCTCCTCCTGACTCCTCCGCATCGCACTGCTCTGTTCATCGTCGCCAGCTGAGGACACCGCGCCGCTCCTCCTCATCGCTTCGCTCTGCATCGTCGCCGGCTGAGGACACCGCGCCGCTCCTCCTCATCGCTTCGCTCTGCATCGTCGCCGGCTGAGGACACCGCGCCGCTCCTCCTGACTCCTCCGCATCGCACTGCTTTGTTCATCGTCGCCAGCGTCAGCCATTCAATCGCACTTTCGGTGTGAGAGTGATCAAGATGTCGAGCCCGGTCCGAAGCGCACCAGCGATCGGGCCGGGGATAACGTCCACCATCGCGAGGCCGGGTCGCGCGATCGATGGAGTCACTATGCACGCAAGCCGCCGCAGGCGCAGCGCATCACCACCGGCCCAGGCCGGATCGCTGTCGGCGAGGTGGTGTGGGTCGGCAAGCGCGTTGACCGGGCGCGGCCGGTGATTCGACAGCGCGCGGCCGATAGCGTCCTCGAGCGACAGCAGGCCGCCCGCCGGGTCGCGAACCAGATCGCGAAGACCGGCGCCGCTTGCCTGCATCGGATAGTCCAGCGACTCCACCAAGTCGGCGGCCAGTCCGTCGGGCACCGGCAGTGCCAACGCGGTCACCCACGAGGCCACCGTGGTGCCGATCCCCCATACCGGCAATCCGGCGTGCCAGCGCCCGGAAATGCGCGCATAGGTCTTGAGCAGCTCGCGGTACGACGTGGTTTCCGGCCCGGCGATGTCGTACGCGCCGGCCGGGACCAGCCTCGCATCGGCGGCCGCGACGAGGTTATGCAACACGTCGCGGATGGAGATCGGATCGATCGGGTTGTCCATCCACGTCGGGATCGGGATCACCGGGAAACGGTCGCCGACGTAGCGCAGCATCTCGAACGACGTCGAGCCGGCACCGACAATGATTGCGGCACCCAACCAGACCACCTCGGCGCCGCCCTCGACACTCAGCGCGGCAGCCACTTCGGCGCGGCTGGTCAGGTGCTCGGACAGCCCCTCGTCGGATGGGACGAAACCACCGAGGTAGACGATCCGGCCTACACCCGCAGTTTTGGCCGCGGCGCCGACATTTGCGGCAGCGGCACGGTCGGCATCGCGAAAACCGGGCTGCCCGATTGCGTGCACCAGGTAATACACGACGTCGATCGCCCCTGCATCGACCAGCGCCCTGTGCGCCGAGTCACAATCGGAGGCGTCCAACTGCACCGCCATGACCTCGCCGAACCATCCAAACTGGGTCAGCCGCGCCGGGTCGCGACTGGCGGCGAGCACCTGATGTCCTGCCGCCAACAGCGTCGTGACCAGCCGCGATCCCACATAACCCGTCGCGCCGGTCACCAGAATTCGCACAGTATCAACCTACCGATCGTGTTCGCGCCGACACTCGGGTCAAGTTGTTGCCCTGTCACCCGCCGGGCAAACCCGACAACGTTACATCCGCTTCCGCGCCACCCCCCCGCCGCGGTTCCGGCGAACTGAAGCTAAAATCCAATAATCCGGATTGAACGACTCGAAGTGCCGAACCGTGGTGATTAAAGTGAGCGAACGCTTCCAGTGTCATCCCGACATCTCCAGGGGTGCCCGAATTTATGAGGTAGGGGCAAGATGACAGCAACCCCAACCGTTGCCGCCGTCGCCGTCGAATTTCCGCCGTACCGCGTCTCTCAGGCCGAGGCGATGTCGGGCTTGACCGGATTCGGCGGCCCGGAGTTCGAACGCTTCGCCGCCAGCGCCGGAGTGCAGCAGCGCCGGATTTCGATGCCGCTGGCCGACTATGGCACGTTGAGTGGCTTCACCGAAGCCAACGACATCTTCATCGAGACGGCGCTGACTCTCGGCGAGCGCGCGATCCGGTCGGCGCTGGCCGCCGCCAATGTCAGGCCCGACGAAGTCGACGTCGTGTTCTCGACGACGGTCACCGGACTGACGGTGCCCACCTTGGAAGCCCGGTTGGCGACGCGCCTCGGCTTGCGGCCCGATGTGAAACGGGTGCCGCTGTTCGGTCTGGGCTGCGTGGCCGGCGCCGCGGGCGTGGCCCGTATGCACGACTATCTGCTGGCATTCCCCAACCAGGTGTCGGTGCTGCTGGCCGTGGAACTGTGTTCGCTGACGTTGCAGCGCGACGACCTCTCAGTCGCCAACCTGGTGGCCGCTAGCCTCTTTGGCGACGGTGCGGCCGCCGTCGTCGCCAAGGGGGCGGCCCGGACGTCGTCCGGCCCCAAGGTGCTGGCCACCCGCAGCCGGATCTACCCCGACACCGAAGATGTGATGGGCTGGGACATCGGCAGCAACGGCTTCAAGATCAAGCTCTCCACCGAGGTGGCCACCGTCGCCGAAAAATATGTGGGCGACGACGTTCGCAACTTCCTGGGCGAACACGGCTTGACGCCCGACGACATCTCGACCTGGGTCTGTCACCCCGGCGGCCCGAAGGTCATCGAGGCGATCGAGAACACTCTCGACCTCCCGTCGGACGCCATGGACCACACCCGTAACTCGTTGCGCGAGAATGCAAACCTATCGTCTGTGTCGGTGCTGGATGTGCTCAGCAGGAACATGGCCGATCCGCCGGCACCGGGATCGTTCGGGCTGATGATCGCGATGGGCCCGGCGTTCTGCTCAGAGCTCGTGCTCCTCGGCTGGTGAACGTGTACTACCTGCTGATCCTGGCCGTCGGCCTCGAGCGGGTGGCCGAACTGGTCGTCGCCAAGCGCAACGCCCGGTGGGCGTTCGCTCGGGGCGGCAAGGAGTTCGGGCACAACCACTATCCGGCGATGGTCACCATTCACACCGTGCTGCTGCTCGGCTGTGTTCTGGAAACATGGGTGCTGCATCGCCCGTTCCTACCCTGGCTCGGCTGGCCGATGCTGGCCTTGGCGGTGCTGGCCCAGGTGCTGCGCTGGTGGTGCATAACGACATTGGGCCGCCGGTGGAACACGCTGGTGATCGTGCTCCCCGAGGCGCCGCTGGTACGGCAGGGCCCCTATCGCTGGCTGCATCACCCGAACTACGTGGCCGTCGCCGTGGAGGGGTTCGCGCTGCCGCTGATCCACACCGCCTGGCTGACCGCGGTCTGTTTCACGGTGGCCAACGCGATGCTGATGACGGTTCGGATCAGAGTGGAAAATTCGGCGTTGGGCTATGCGTGAGAGTGGGGCGCCGACGGTTTCTCGGCTGCTCCGACGTATTCCCCCAGATAGCCGCCGCCGAGCCATTTGCGGGGATGGGTCAGTTCGAAGACCAGACCGTCGAGGTCACGACTACGCACCGAGCGCGTCACGGCAATTGGATTCATCCGGGTCGTGTACTCGAGGCCGGCGATAGCAGGAGCCTGCAACCCCGCGGCCTTCGATAACAGTCGAAACCCGGTGTCTTCGAGTAGTTGGGAAAGTTCGACGGGTCTGGGAAAGCGCCGGAAGTCGTGAATAGACTTGTAGAGACCGAATACTCGCAGTGGGCCGACGGTGACGAAAGACAACCATGTGTACAGGTTTCGGTCCGGTGCCACGAAGAACACCCGGCCGCCAGGTTTGAGAGCGCGGTAACTGTTTGCCAGGACCTCCCGATGCTCGCCGCAGTGGTCGAATATTCCGTGTAAGTAGACGACGTCGAACGTGTCAGCCGGAAGCACGTCCGGATCCCGGATGTCCCCGACCTCGAAGTGAACGCCGTCAGTCGCTGCGGCGCGTCGCCGCGCGGCGCGAATAGCTTTGTAGTCGACATCGATGCCGTGAATGTCCCAGCCTTGCAGCTCCGGATACTTTTCCCGCAAGCCCCCGATGGGGTTTCCGCCACCGCAGCCGCCAACCGCCATCCGCGGACGTTCCGGACCGCTGGTCCGCGGGAGGTAGTCGTGCAGGAAACCCCACGCGGCATAGTCGATTTTGCTCACCAGCTGCTCAGTGAACTGCCACTGCGCGCTGGTCTCGACTTGGGAGAAGTAGCGCACGCCGCGCTCGATCGTCCCATTGTGGATGCAGGTCAAAAGCCGGTCCAGCCAAGAGTATTGGTATTCGGGTTCGCCCTGTGCCTCATTACGGCGCTCCCGGTACAGGAAGTTGAAATAGGTCTGTTCCTCCGGCCCGATCGGCGCAACCCACGACTTCGCCTGACCAAGCCCGCGCTCTCGTACCCACGAGTCGACGACGCGGCTGTAGACCTCGGTTTCGAACAGCATGAGTTGATGGCCTGCGCCGGGCATCACGAAGAGATCCTTCGGCCCACCAATGCGATCGAAACACCGACGAACGTGGTCGGGTTCGACGGTCTCGTCTTGCTCACCACAGGCGATCAGAACAGGTGTGCCGTTCGCGGCCGCCGACTCCGATGGCGTGTAGTTGAAGACTGAGTGATAACTCTTCACACCGTACGACCAGACGTACAACGGATCGTTGATTTTCGTGGGCAACAAGTCCGGGTCATCCTGGTACGCCGCCTTGAAGTCGATGAACCATCGAAGCGGGACGCGAACACGGTCGCCCAAAACCCTCGCGAGACGACCAGCCGCCCGTGATCGAATGAGCCGAATTCCGCGGCTCATCTGTAGCTCGTCGTTCAGCAGAATGTTCATGCACACCGCTGCCACCACATTCGAGCAGCGCGCGATCGAGTGGAACGCGATCTCCCCGCCTTGGCTGGCCCCATGCAGCACGACAGGCAGCCCGGTGCGTTCCGCGGCGTGATCGGTGACCGCGCGGACGTCGTCAAGGAAGTCTTCGAACGCGAACACTCCCCGCGGGCCGGGGGTGCGCCCGTGGCCAGTCAGATCGAACGCCCAGACCGTTGCCGCGAAGTTTTGCCGAAAATGTTCGGCGAAGTCGTGATAGACCGCACTGTAGCCCGCCGTTCCGTGCACCAGAACCAATACGTACTCTGCGTCGGGGCGCTCGTAGCGCCTCAAGAACAGCGGCTTTCCCCCGCTGCCCGGGACACTGTCCTCGACTGACGGCATGAGCTCGGGGCTGAGTGTGTTCATCGAGTCAGCGGCTCCGTTTCTTAGTCGAGGAAAGGACTTGCACGCTGCGGGTCGGTCAGCGCGACGAATATCGTTGTAGGCTCGCCAGCAAAACGTATCGGTGGTTGAGATCGGGAACAAGGGCAGAAGGATGTCGATGCCGCCTTCGACGCTCGCTAAACGCGTCACGCTCACGTTCGACAACGGTCCGACCCCTGGTGTGACCGACGACGTTCTCGACGTCCTGGCCGAACGTTACCTGCAAGCAATCTTCTTCGTTGTCGCCAACCGGGTAGACGGTGATGCTGCCCGCGACTTGCTGACGCGGATGGTCCGAGACGGTCACCAGGTAGGCAACCACTCACTCAGCCACGGCCCACCTCTCGGCGAGCTGTGCGCACAGGACAGCATCGCCGAGATCGATACGGCTTATCGACGATTACGCGAGTTCACCGGCGAGCGTTTCCTTTTCCGGCCTTGGGGGACCGACGGGCAGCTGGGACGTAGGTGCTTGAACCCTACAGCGGTGGACTATCTGATCGCCGGCAAGCACACGTGTGTGATGTGGAACAGCGTCCCGCGCGATTGGGAGGATCCGATCGGCTGGGTCGATCGCGCGCTCGCCGACGTCGCGGCCCACCCGCACACCGTGACGGTGATCCATGACCTGCCGACTGGGGCCATGCGCGAACTACCGCGATTCCTCGACGAACTCGAGCGCGCCGGTGTCGCCGTGAGCTCAGAGCTACCCGAAGATTGCCTGCCGATCATCGATGGTCGCGTGGTTAGTTCTGTCGATCACCTGATGCCGCTGTGACTATCGATCAGCCTCAGCGCGCCTTCCAGACCGGCAGACGCTTCTCGGCGAACGCCAGCGGCCCTTCTTTGGCATCCTCGGTGCGCAGCAGCGTGCCGAACTCGCGTGCGGTGCGCGCCCAGCCGGCTTCCTCGTCGGGAATGACGCCGTCGTCGGCGCCACAGGCGATCCGCTTGCTGGCCTGCACGGACAGCGGCGCGTTGACGGTGATCCGCTTGGCCAGTGCCAGCGCAGCTTCCAGCACGGTGCCATCTGCGACGACCTGGTTGATCAGCCCCCATTTCGCGGCCTCGGCGGCGCTGATCGGCTCACCGGTCAGCAGCATCTGCATGCCCACCTTGCGGGGCAGCTGCTGCGCGATGCGGAACACCCCACCGGCGCCGGCCAGCAGCCCGACCTTGACTTCCGGCAGACCGAACTGCGCGCGTTCCTCAGCCACCACCAGGTCGCTGGCCAGGGCCAGCTCGGTGCCGCCGCCGAGCGCGGTGCCGTTGACCGCGGCGATCGTCGGCTTGTCGATGAAGTGGTGCACGTAGCCCGCGAAACCCCACTCGCCGTGGTCGGGGTGATACAGATTCTCCCGACGCGAAATCGCCTTGAGGTCTGCTCCCGCACAGAAGGATTTGTCGCCGGCGCCGGTGATCACCACCGCGCGCACGTCCGCGTCGAGTTGCGCCTGGTCGAGCGCGTCACCCACGCCGATGCTGACGGCCCCGTTGACGCAGTTGCGCGCCTCCGGTCGGTTGATGGTGATGACGAGGACGTCGTCGCGGCGCTCGACGAGTACCGCAGCTTCCGTCACAGCAGCTCCACGATGGTGGCGTTGGCCTGGCCGCCGCCCTCACACATGGTCTGCAGGCCGTAACGAATTCCCTTGTCCCGCATGTGGTACAGCATCGTGGTCATGATCCGGGCACCGGATCCGCCGAGCGGGTGGCCGAGCGCGATCGCGCCGCCGTTGGGGTTGAGCTTCTTCTCGTCGGCGCCGATGTCCTTCAGCCAGGCCAACGGCACCGGCGCGAAAGCCTCGTTGACCTCGAACACACCGATGTCGTCCAGCGACAGACCGGACCGCTTCAGCGCTTTCTGAGTGGCCGGGATCGGCGCGGTCAGCATGATCACCGGGTCGGCGCCGGCCAGCACCGCGGTGTGCACCTTGGCAATCGGGTTGAGCCCCAACTCCTTTGCCTTCTCGGCCGTCATGATCAGCAACGCGGCCGACCCGTCGGAGATCTGGCTGGAGTTGCCGGCGTGGATCACGCCGTCTTCTTTGAAGGCGGGCTTGAGCTGTGCCATTTTCTCGATCGGCGTGCCGCGACGGATGCCCTCGTCCTTGAGCACAGGGTTGCCGTCCTGGTCCTTGATCGGCGCGATCTGGTCGTCGAAGGCACCGGAATCCTGTGCAGCCGCGGCTTTCTCGTGCGAGCCGAGCGAATATTCGTCGACCGCGGTCCGATCGAATCCCCACTGCTCGGCGATCATCTCCGCGCCGATGCCCTGGTTGGGGATCTGGCCGTGGTAGCGGTCCAGGAACGTCTGGGAGTACGGCCGACCGCCGTTGGCCAGTGAGGCGCCCATCGGAGTCCGCGACATCGACTCGACGCCGCCCGCGACGACCACGTCGTAGTGTCCGGCGACCACACCCGCGGCGGCGAAGTGGATCGACTGCTGGCTGGATCCGCACTGCCGGTCGACGGTGACACCGGGAACGGTCTCCGGCCAGCCCGCGGTCAGCAGCGCCGTGCGCGCAATGTCGAGGGCCTGCTCCCCGGCCTGCATGACGCAGCCCCAGATCACGTCGTCGACCAGCGCCGGGTCGATGCCGGCCTTCTGGACGAGGGCGTTGAGCACCTGTGCGGACAGGTCGGCGGCGTGGACGCCGGACAACCCGCCGTTCCGCTTGCCGACCGGCGAACGGACTGCCTCGACGATGACGGCTTCAGCCATGACGTATATCTCCTTATGCCTTGAGGTTCTCTTCCGATTGTTGACCAACCGCTTAGTTGGGCCGCTGCCGGGGTGCCCTACCGGTCGGTAGCGTCGGACTCCGTACTTTGGACGATATGTCCCGCATCGTCATCATCGGCGGCCACGGCAAGGTCGCTCTGCATCTGGCCCGCATCCTCACCGGGCGCGAGGACGAGGTGACCTCGGTCATCCGCAACCCCGATCACGCCGACGACATCACCGCCACCGGCGCCCATCCCGTCGTCGCCGATATCGAGCATGTGGGCACCGCAGCGCTGGCCGATCTGCTCGCCGGCCACGACGCGGTGGTGTTCTCCGCCGGCGCCGGCGGCGGCGACCCGGCCCGCACCTACGCCGTGGACCGCGACGCCGCGATTCGGGTGATCGACGCCGCCGGGCAGGCCGGTGTGAAGCGGTTCGTGATGGTTTCTTACTTCGGTGCGGGATTCGATCATGGCGTACCGGAAGACAATTCGTTCTATCCCTACGCCGAGGCGAAGGCGGCTGCGGACGCTCATCTTCGCGCGACCGACCTGGACTGGACCGTGCTCGGACCCGGCAGCCTCACGCTGGACCCGGCAACCGGGCGGATTGCCGTCGGGGCCGACGCCGCGAAAGGTTCCGTCTCGCGCGAGGATGTCGCACTGGTGGCCGCCGCCGCACTCAGCGACGACTCGACGATCTGTCGGACCATCGAGTTCAACAACGGCGACGTGCCCATCGCTGAAGCAGTCAGCACGGGGTAGCCTTCGCCTCGCAGTCGGTCTGCCGATCTCGTCGCTCACGACGGAGTCGGCATCGAGCGAAGCATGTTAGATGCGCTTCGTAAGAGGGAACCCGGTGCGAGTCCGGGACTGTCCCGCAGCGGTATGCAGGAACGACCGCCGTCAATGGCACTGATCGCAAGATCGGGAAGCGACGGCCATTAGGAGCACCAGCCGGTGCATGCCTGTGAGTCCGAAGACCTGCCGACTGTGCCGGGCGCGCCGCGCCTGGCGGCTCACCGCCTCGTGGAATGGGCGTCTGGCCGTAACGGTTGCAGTGGCTGTGCGCACTGCGCCGGATCGGTTGCGTCCGTTGGCGGTGACCACCCCGTCGAATGAAGGACCGAAAACGACCGTGACCGCTACACCGTTTACCGCCACCATCACCGGCTCACCGCGCATTGGCCCGAAGCGCGAGCTCAAGCGCGCCACCGAGGGCTACTGGGCCGGCCGCACCAGCCGCTCAGATTTGGAAAAGGTCGCCGCCACGCTGCGCCGCGACACCTGGTCTCAGCTGGCCGCCGCCGGCCTCGACTCGGTGCCGGTCAACACCTTCTCCTATTACGACCAGATGCTGGACGCCGCCGTTCTGCTCGGGGCGCTGCCGGAGCGCGTGCAGACCGTCTGCGACGACCTGGACCGCTACTTCGCCGCCGCTCGCGGCAACGGCGACATCGCACCGCTGGAGATGACCAAGTGGTTTGACACCAATTACCACTACATCGTCCCGGAGATCGGACCGAAGACAAAGTTCTCGCTCCACCCGGACAAGGTGCTCTCCGAGCTCAAAGAGGCTCGCGCGCTTAGCATTTCGGCCCGCCCGGTTGTTATCGGCCCGATCACCTTCCTACTGTTGAGCAAGGCGGTCGACGGCGCGGGCGCTCCGATCGAGCGCCTCGACGACCTGGTTCCGCTCTACATCGAGCTGCTGGGCAAGCTCGCCGACAACGGCGTGGAATGGGTGCAGATTGACGAGCCGGTGCTGGTGACCGACATCTCCGACGACGCGCCGGCCCTCGCCGAGAAGGTCTACAACACGCTGGGCGGGCTGAAGGACCGGCCAGCCATTCATGTCGCCACCTACTTCGGTGACCTGGGCGCGAGCCTGTCCGCGCTGGCCCGCACGCCCGTCGAAGCGATCGGTGTCGACTTGGTTTATGGCACCGACCCCGCGATCGTGCCCGAGATGGCCGACAAGACGCTGGTGGCCGGCATTGTCGACGGCCGCAACGTTTGGCGCACCGATCTCCAGTCGGCGCTGAGCAGGCTGGTAAGCCTGCGGGAAAGCGTTGCTGCCGTGGCTGTTTCTACGTCATGCTCGACGCTGCACGTGCCGTATTCGCTGGCGCCCGAGACCGGGTTGGACGACGCATTGCGCAGCTGGCTGGCCTTTGGCGCCGAGAAGGTGCACGAGGTCACCACGCTGGCGAAGGCGTTGAAGGACGGCCGCGACGCGGTGGCCGACGAGATCGCGCAGTCCAACGCGGCGGTCGCATCCCGCAAGAACGACCCGCGACTGAACAACAGCCAGGTGCGTGCCCGGCTCGAGTCGATCGCCAAGTCCGGTGGTAGCGAGCGCGGCCCGGCCGCCAAACGTCGCGAAGCGCAGAACGACCGCCTGCACCTCCCGCCGCTACCGACAACCACGATCGGATCGTTCCCGCAGACCGTCGAGATCCGCAAGGCCCGCGCCGCGCTGGTCGCCGGTGAGATCGACGAGGCCGAGTACACCGAGCGGATGAAGTCCGAGATCGCCGACGTGATCACGCTGCAGGAGCAGCTGGGTCTGGACGTCTTGGTGCACGGCGAGCCGGAACGCAACGACATGGTGCAGTATTTCGCCGAGCAGCTGGATGGCTTCTTCGCCACCAAGAACGGCTGGGTGCAGTCCTACGGCAGCCGCTGTGTACGCCCGCCGGTGCTCTACGGCGACGTGACCCGCCGGCAACCGATGACGGTGGAGTGGGCCAGATATGCGCAGTCGTTGACCGCCAAGCCGGTCAAGGGCATGCTCACCGGTCCGGTGACGATCCTGGCGTGGTCGTTCGTTCGCGACGACCAGCCGCTGGCCGACACCGCCAACCAGGTGGCGCTGGCGATCCGCGACGAGACGGTGGACCTGCAGTCAGCCGGTATCGCGGTGATCCAGGTCGATGAACCCGCGCTGCGGGAGCTGTTGCCGCTGCGCGACTCTGACAAACGGGCCTACCTGGACTGGGCGGTCGGCTCGTTCCGGCTGGCGACATCGGGTGTGGCGGACTCCACGCAGATCCACACCCACCTGTGCTACTCGGAGTTCGGTGAAGTGATCGGTGCGATCGCCGACCTGGACGCCGACGTCACCTCGATCGAGGCGGCCCGCTCGCACATGGAGGTGCTCGACGACCTGAACTCGATCGGCTTCTCCAACAGCGTCGGGCCAGGTGTCTACGACATCCACTCGCCGCGGGTGCCGAGCGCCGACGAGATCGCCACGTCGTTGCGTGCTGCGCTGAAAGCCGTTCCGGCTGAGCGCCTTTGGGTAAACCCGGACTGCGGCCTGAAGACCCGCAACTCCGACGAGGTCAACGCGTCACTGGCCAACCTGGTCGAGGCGACCAAGAAGGTCCGCGCCCACACATGAGTCTTCCGCGAACGTAACGCCACCGCGAATTTCGGATCGAATTGTCGCAGTGGCGTTACGCTCGGCGGGCTGTAGCCGACTGCACGTGCACCGGCACGTCGTCAGCCCAGGGTTGCCGCGTCACCATGTCGGCCACCCGGACGTAGCCGCGTTCGAATTCGCCGGTGGCAGCGTCGACTAAGCGGTACTGCTGGGTCGGTCGATGAATGGGCTGGGCGTCGAGCATCACCACACGGACCTCACCCGGTTCGAACTGGCAGCGCTTCTGCAAAGCGGCGACCAACTGCTCGTTGCTGAAATGCCCGTCGCCGAAGTTCCATCCGATCGCGGTGCTGGTGACGCGTTCACCGTCGGTCAGGACGAAGTCGTCCTCGTTATGGCCGGCCATCGCGCGGTGCGCCAAGGTGAACAACGCCCGGCCGTGCGTGTTGAAGGCGCGGAACGCGTAGCCCATGTACATCGGGATCTGCGCGGCTTCCTTGCTGCCGTAGAACTTTTCGAGTTGCGCGGCGGGCATGGCGGCGATCCCCACGATGCCGGTGGCGATCTTCGCCTCCGCCGACGGTTTGATGCACCACAGCGTGGTATCCCAGTTGCCCGCGTAGTAGCGCATACCGGGTAGGAAGGAGATCTTGCGCGGGAACAGGTTTCCGAGCACGACCGTCCCCGCCACGACCGCGAACAACAGGATCGGCAGCGGGGTGGTCAGGTCAGCCAGCCCGATCGATGCGTGTCCGACGAACAGCGCCAGCACGGAATACATCATGAAGACGTTCCACTCCAGCGGCACGCCCATCGGGATCGACGACAGGATGCCGAAGTGGAAGCACAGCATGACGAACGCCGCGACTGCCGTCGGCCAACCACCGTGACTGAAAAACAACACCAGCGGCACCAGGCCCTCGATCGCCGTACTGAAATGCGCCAGCCAGCGCGAAGCCCGGCCCGGCCGCAGGTCGTCTGGAAAGTGTTCGAAAAAGCTGCGTTTGATGGACCGCGACCGAAACAGCGGGTTATTACTCATCATCGTGGAGATCACGAACGGAAAGTGCTTGTTGAGCTTCGATGTCGCCGCACCGAGCCAGATGACCAGGCACACGAGTTTGGCGCCGAGGATCATGTCCACGCCGTAGCCGGCGAACAGGAAGGCAACGGTCAACGAGGCATACACCTCGCCGCGGGCGGCCAGGAAAATGACCTTGTCGCGCAAACCGAGTACCACCAGCACACCCAGTACCGCCCAGATCTGCCACGCAGGCAGCACCCCGATCGTCGTGCCGAGCATCGGCATCGGGCCGGTGCCGTCGGAGAATATCGCGACGGTGAGCAGCACCAACAGAGCGCCGTAGAGCAGCGCGTCGATCAGCGTCCGGTTATCCCCCTTCGTGAAGGGGACGCGTCCGGGCCAGGGCGGCAACCGAATGGTGCCGGGCCGCAGCCAGTACAGGATCGAGCCCATCGGCGGGAAGAAGCGGTTGTTCAGCGGTCCGAAGCCGCAGCCGAGGCCGACCACTTCGAACAGCATCGTGTAGAGCACGACCTTCTCGAACACGATCGGCTCGGCGTACCAGTGCGCCACGTCGGTGAAGCCGCCCAAACCGTCAGTGGTCAGCGCCAACAGCCACGCCGCCAGGATGTAGAGCGCGATCTTGACGACATAGAACAGGTGCAGCACGACTGGGGTGCCGAAGCCCACCTCAGCCCAATGCCGGGCCATCGGAATGATCTTCTCGGCGCGGGTGCCCTTCCTCCACTCCTCGAAGTCGATCTGCGGAGTTTCCTGTTTGAGAAATCCCATGGCGGCAAGACTAGAACGTGTTCTAGGCCGATGGTTCCTATTCGCCCAGAAGGCCTGGGTTGTCCACGTCGGTGATGACCTGCGTTGGGGCATGGCAGCGGCGCCGCACGCGATCATGGTCGGCGCGCGCGAGCCGTCTGTCCGGCGTAAGCTCGATGCTGCAACTGCGGTCACGGCGGGAGGCGTCCCGATGAGTCCTGCACCATTGACGGGCACATTGTTTTTCGACGGAGCATGCGGAATGTGCACGCGCTCCAAGGATTTATTGCTCAGATTCGATCGCACCGGCAACGTACGGACCGAGCCGTTGCAGAGCCCGGGTGTCGCCCAGCGACTGGGCATCGAGCCGGAAAACTTGTTGGATTCGATCCGCTGGCTGGATTCGTCGGGTGCGGTCTGCTCCGGTGCCGAGGCCGCGAATGCAGCTGTCTCCGCGGCGGTCGGTACTCGAGTGCCCCTGATGGTCTATCGAATACCCGGCATCCGCTTCATCCAAGACGCCGTGTACCGCTGGGTCGTCGGACACCGATACAAGTTCCCCGGGACGACGCCGTACTGCGAGTCACATCCGGCGGCCTGCTAAGCACGGCGCGGCGGCCGCGGCACAAACCGGGAAACCCGATCGATCACACGATGGTATTCGGGCCGTCGCTCGAGGCTGCGGGTCTCCATCATCGGAATGCTGCCACCCAGGAACATGCCCAGCATCCCCAGTGCGCCCAGGCACAACCACCACGCATCCGACGGCGAGACGGCCACGCCGAACAACGCCAGCGAAACCCAGAAGCTGAACTCGCCGAAGTAGTTCGGGTGCCTCGACCACGACCACAGTCCGCGGTCCATCGCCTCACCTTCGGACTTGTGCCGGACGAAGCGGTGCATCTGCACGTCGGCCACCAACTCGAGGGCCACCGCGGCAAGACCCATCACGAACGCCGCGCCGGTCAGCCAGCCGATGTCGCCACGAGGCCAGGTCACCGCCGCATACACCGGCAGCATGCCGGCGAAGACCAACAGTGTCGGAATGAGGTGGATCGTCACCAGATCGACCAGGAATTCCCAACGTCCGGCCTTCTCGCGGAACATCGGGTAACGCCAATCCTCATGGTGCAGGCCGGGAAACGAGTACAGCCAGTTCGCGGTCAGGCGTATCGCCCACAGCAGCACCACCGCCGCGATCAGCCAGCACCGCAGTTGCTGCAACCCGGACTGGCTCCACCAATAGCACAGCAGCACCGGCGGAATCACGCTCCAGTACGCGTCGTAGAAACTCGAATTGCCGTACGCCCGGCTGAACGCGAAGATCACCAGCGTGGTCAGCAGGTCTGCGATCAACGTGTCCAGCAACAGCCCGCCGGTGTGCACACCGCAGACCAGCCAGGCCGCGCCCGTGGCGACCGCGACGGCGTAGGCCGCGCCGACCAAGACCACTGAATGCGCCTTGCTTCTCATCGTTTCCTCCAGTGCGGACTTTTGATCGCCTCGAGCGCTTCGGTGACGTAACGCTCGAGGGCTCGCGGCTTCTTGCTCGACTGGCGAACCCACTGCTGAAACCCGAAATCCGCTGCGGCAAAGGCTAGTTGCACCAGCAGCGCCGGCCGGATATCGCTGTCGGAGTTGACGCCCATCCGGGCCGCGACCAGCTGGGTCGCCCGCTCCTTGTCGGCGGGCAGGTGCACGGTCAGCTTGCCGAGAAGATCAGGTGCGACCAGCAACGCCGACCGCCACTCCTCGGTGTCGGCCACGCCGAACGACCGGGTGCGAGCGCTGATCGCATTGATCAGAGCGACATCGGGCTGCTCGGCAACCGGGCGCTCCGCGAGCAGCGCGACGATCGCGGTGCCGCCATGCCGCACCGGCGCCAGCAGCAACTCGTCCTTGGTCGGCACGTAGCGAAAGAAGGTACGTGGTGAAACCCCTGCGGCCGAGGCGATTTCCTCGGTAGTCACGGCGTCGTAGCCTCGCTCGACGAACAGCCGGAACGCGGCCCGGCGGATGTCGGCCAAGATCTGAGCGCGCTGCCGATCGCGCAGCGACTCGGTCATCGGAAGCAGCCGATCCCGCCGTCGACGTGGATGGTCTGCCCGGTGACAAAGGTCGCGTCACTGCTGAGCAGGAATGCCACCAGGGCTCCCGCGTCGTCGCGAACGTCGCCGATGCGCTTCATCGGCACTCTCCGTACCGCTTTGGCGTAGTCGTCCGGCACGAGCTGCTTCCACAGTTTGATCCCGTCGGATTCGACGAACGGGCAGACCACGTTGACCCGGATGTTGTCCCGGCCCCATTCCAGCGCAGCGACTTTCGACAGGCCGCGGATGGCTTCCTTGGCGGCGGCGTAGCCGCCCCACTTGGGTTCGCCGCCGGTGCCGGTTCCCGAGCCGAGGTTGACGATCGACCCGCCACCGGCCGCGACCATCAGCGGGTGCACGGCCTGCATCAGCAGGAAACTGGCCCGCGGCCCGACCTCGTGACCCAGGGCGAAGTCCTCGGCGGTGATGTCGACGAATGCCTTGGGCTCGTTGGTGGCGATGGCGTTGTTGACCAGACCATGCACGGCGCCGAAGGCGTCGACGGCCTCCGCGACTACGCGGTGCGCCGATTCGGGATCGCGCAAGTCGGCGACCAGCTGCTCGACCCGCCCGACCGTCCGAAGCTCGTCGGTTGTGGTGGCTAGCTTTTCGGAATTGATGTCGACCAGCAGCACCGATGCTCCACGTTCGAGAAGCGCCGTGGCAACGCCCTTTCCGACGCCCTGGGCGCCGCCGGTGACGATCGCGACGTGACCGCGCATCGAGTCAGGGTGGGCGTAGCTCACGTCGCCGACGCGAGACGAGCCGCTGGGCGGCCGGCAAACAGCGGCAGGTCCAGGTAGGTCTTGATGCCCGGTTCAGCGGCGCAAACGTCGGGAATGGCGTTGACGCAGTGATTGGCGGTGACGACGATGCCCGGATTCTTCACCAGCCCTTCGGCGATCGTCGCCGGCTGCAGGCCTTTGAAGGTCAGACTTATGTCGGGGTCACCGGTGATCTCGACCTCGAAGCGTTCGCCGCGGTCGCCGAAATCCCAAGCAGGCGAAAGATTTTCCTCGCCCATCAGCCAGTTGACCGCCGCCGTGATCACCGGTTCACCGTCGACCAGCGCCTGCCAGCGGAACCGGCGCGCGGCCACGCTGCCCGTGGTGATCGGGAACGGGGCATAGTCGATCTCCGCGGTTGCCACGGCCACGTCCTGGATAGTTATGATGTTGGGATCAATGCGAAAACCCATGTGGTCAGCAATCATTCGCACTGACTGTTTGAATCCGGCCTCCAACAGGCCCGCCATGGGCCCTTGCATCGCCTCTTCCGGGGTGCCTCCGAAACCCATGATGTGGCGCACCACGTCCGGCGCGTTATAGGTGCGGATGTCGGAGAACTCTTCGGCGCGGACATGGCTGACGGCCGATGACAACGACGAGATCATCAGCGGGAACCGCTCGGTAATACCGCCGGGATGAATGCCGGAACCGTGCAGGGTCACGCCGGCTTCGACTGCGGCCTCCGCGACTGCCCGGTGCCGCGGGTTGCCCGGATCCGGGTACACCCAGCCGACCGGCGTCACGATGTTCTTGCCGGACCGCAGTATCGCCACGACCTCGTCGTCGCTGGGAATTAGCGGGCTATACACCACGCAATCGGCGTCGATGGCCAGCGCCTCGTCCTTGCTCGATGTCGCGGTGGCGCCGAGTGTTCCTATGCCGAGGATGTCACCGACGTCGCGCCCGTTCTTCTCGGCGCTGTGCACCCAGCAGCCGGCCAGCTCGAGTTGCGGGTGGTTCAGCACGCATTCGATGGCGGCCTTACCGACGCCCCCGGTGGCCCATTGGATGACGCGCAGCTTCGGCGGATTGCTCACGACTGGCACGGTATGCCCACGTGGCAGTCACTGTCAACGGTGGTGCAGGGTCGGCCGATGGGCATTCTCGACGGCCGGAGTGCGATAGTCTGCTGCACCAGAACGGAATTGGTGTCGGTATCGCACACGAGCTACCGCTGGCCAGCGGCGGCGGCTTCCGTCTCGGTCTGGCCAATTACTTCGCCGCCGCACACCGCCAACATCTCGAAATGACAGTCCACCAACGTATTCCATTTCAGCCAACTCAGGGGCAGCTGATCCCTGCGGGTCATGCAGGACACCTTCGCGCAGCCGGGCCTCATCGTCACACAGGGCGCGTGGATGCCGGATGGCCGGTCGTTGAGCATCGACTTGGACTGCAATCTGTGCCTGCCCAACTCCCCGGCTACTCAGCTGGCGTGACCGGCCGGTCGATAGAACAGCACCAGTTGGCCGAGCGCTCCGCCGATGCCCAGCAGCAACGAACCGAACAGTCCGTGCCAGCCGTCGTGGAAGTTGTGCCCGAAGATCTGCCAGTCCAGGCTGTACCGCCCAGCGCCCAGGGTGGCGACGACCACGGCCGCGACGGCCAGGACCAGGTTGTACTCCCAACCCTCCTTGACGATGAAGAACCCGTTGTGGCGGTGCACGGTCCATGCGGCGACCACCATCAACGCGACGAAACCAGCGGCAGGAATGGGCGTGAGCAGGCCCGCGGCCAGGCCGAGACCGGCGGCGGTTTCGGTGGTGGCGGCGACGACGGCCTGGAATGTGCCGTACTTCATCCCGATGCTCTCGAACCAGCCTGCGGTTCCGGGGATGCGCCCGCCGCCGAAGAATTTGTTGTAGCCATGCGCGGCCAGCGTCAACCCCAGCACTAGCCGCAGAATCAGTAACCCGACGTCGTAGGCATCAGTCATAGAGGCCAACCTAGATCATCCGGCACGCGCGGGATAGCCAACGGCGTCCCGCCGACCGGCACTCCAGTTCCGCGACTAGATTTCGGCGTCCAGTCGGGCGACATAGTCATCGATATCGCCGATTGCCGACTCCGCCGCGTGCACGCTGAGGGTCACGGTGTCGCCAATACCCCAGACGCCGTGGACAAGGCCCATCGCCGGCGACAGCTCCGGATACACGGCAGTTGAAAGTACCGACGCGCCGCCAAATGTGAGATCGGCAGGCCCGCGAGGGAAGCTTGAGATGACGGTGTTGCCGGACACCTGCGACGGCTGGACTCCAGGGTCGAAAAGGCCGATGCCCCAGCGCAGCAGCGGAGCCGGCGTCGTGGCAAAAGCACGGTCCGCCGCTCTTGCCGCGGGGTGCTCCGACCGGCGACGAGCATTGGTCAGGTCCGCGGCGATCCGGTGCAACCGCTCTTGCCGACTCAGGCCCGGATACAACCCGACGGTGACATTGGCGAAGTGGTTATGAGCATGCGGCACGCCGGGTTTAGCCATCGTCACCTCGGCCACAAGGGAATCGGCCGCGTCGTTCAGGTGGCCGGCGAGCGCACCGGACACGGCGGCCAGAGCCGCGACGGTGGCTGTGGGGCCGTCCAGCTGCGTACGGTGGCGCACCAGCGTGCGCACCGAACGCGTGCCCGACGGGCGGGAATTGATGGACAACGCCTGCTGCGCGCCGATTGCCGGCGGCAGCAATCCGGCGCGGGTGTCACTGCGCTGCCGGCGATGGGAACGCGCGGCTTCCATTGCGCGCCAAAGCAAGAAGCCTGGCGGCTCACGCGCCACGTCGGGCACCGGGCTCTCCCGCCCGAACAGCCACCCGGCCAATGCCGCAGCCCGCCGACCGTCGCACAGCGCATGCGCGGACTGCATGACCGCAACCGTGCACGGCCCGGTGCCGCCTGGAACGCCGCACACCGGCGCAAACAGATGGATGCGCCACGGCGCCCGACGAGCGTCAAGCTGGTTGCCGGCCAGCCCGGCGACCGCACGCAAGCAGCTTGGCCAGCTGTCGTCGTCGAGGTGGTGCCGCACAAATCGGTCGGGCTCGACAGTGGTCGACACCCAGCGCGGGTAGGTCAATGGCGATCCGTCTTCCACGCGGACCGTCAGGGCGTGGCACGCATTGGCTCTAGTTCGGAGTTTTTCCACGGCGTGTTCGAAATCCATTGGCAAGCCGTCGAATGCATAGAGCATGAGCAGATCACTGGGGATCTTGGCCGACATCCAGTAGAACTGCGCGTCGACCGCAGTCATTCGCGTCGGCATGTTCGGCATCTTAGTTATCCACAGTTCTGCCTTTGTCCACAGTTGGGGTTCAGCGGGGTGCGGGGTGTCGGTGTGCGTCGTTAGTATTCGAACATGTGTTCTAGTAGTCGGGAAGAGGTGGTCGAGGTCCTCGACGCGCTTGCCGCTGCCATGACGCGCGCGCTGGATCTGAGGTTCGATGCGTTGACCACCCCCGAGTGGCTGCGGATCCTGGAGCGGTTGGAAGGTGTGCGCCGCCAACAGCCCGCTATCGAACACGCCCTGATCAACCAGCTCGCCGCCCACGCCGAGGCCA
>Ga0080006_1167799_pt1 | contig 113141 bp, 103 predicted proteins | sample RS3BMetagenome_FD_69209 | JGI IMG/M metagenome (GOLD analysis project Ga0080006, IMG submission 69209) | Ferric oxide microbial mat and aquatic microbial communities from Rainbow Spring, Yellowstone National Park, USA - RS3B (SPADES... ...
GGTCGGCGTCCATGAGACCTCCAAGGTCGAAGTGGCTATGAGCAACGCCGATCTTGGACACCTTTTTCGCGTCAGTGGTGGACCGCTGCCGAGCAGCGATCCCTTGGAATCACTCGTCTAGGTGCGGGCGGATCTCTCGTAGGCCGAGCTCTCTCTTACGGGACGGTCACCCTCGCCGACAACGCAGTCACGGTGCCCCCCGGTGTGCCCACGGCCACCATCACCTCGCCGACCACGGGTGGCACCTATGGCGTCGACCAGGTCGTCGCCACCCAGTTCACCTGTGGTGACTCCACCGGCCCGGGCATCGCCACCTGCACCGACTCCAACGGGTCGACCTCGCCGGGAGCACTGGACACCACCACCGTCGGCACCTTCAGCTACACCGTGACCGCCACCAGCACCGACGGCCAGTCCGGGTCGTCCACCGTCAGCTACACCGTGGCCGGTGTGCCCACGGCCACCATCACCTCGCCGACCACGGGTGGCACCTATGGCGTCAACCCGGGACGGCCAGGGCTACTGGCTGGTGGCCTCGGACGGCGGCATCTTCGCATTCGGCGATGCCACGTTCCTCGGCTCCGCGGGTGGGATGTCCCTCAACAAGCCGATCGTGGGGATCGCATCGACGCCGGACGGCCAGGGCTACTGGCTCGTGGCCAGCGACGGCGGCATCTTCTCCTTCGGCGATGCCGGCTTCCACGGTTCGACGGGCTCGGTCGACCTCAACAAGCCGATCGTGGGCATGGCCGCCAACGCGGGGTAGTGCCGATATCCCGGTCCCGCCGCAGGACCGATGCACCATCCCCGAAGTGCCTGGCTGAGGACACCCATGGCTCCCACGGGCCCGGCCTCATGACCCTGCCTACACTGTTCGGGTGGGCGATCACCGGCGGACCCCCACCCGTAGGAGTTGACGTGACTGACGCACTTGCGATGTGGCGAGAGGTAGCGGCGGGCTTCGACCAGCGGTTGGCCATGGTCGGGGCCGACGAGTGGACAGCACCGACCTGCTGCGAGGGCTGGACCGTCACCCAGTTGGTCGGGCATGCCATCGGGTCACAGCGATTCATACCGAAGGCACTCGGCGCCAGGGGGGATATCGATCGCGAAGGCGATGACCTCGTAGAGGTCTGGAACGCAGTCCGGGCGGCTGCCGACGAGGCGCTCGGTGCACCCGGAGCACTGGATGAGGTCGTGACCCTCCCGTTCGGCGAGATGCCGGCCGGGGAGGGCCTCGGATTCCCGATCGGAGATCTGCTGGTGCATACGTGGGACCTCGCCCGAGCCATCGGTGCCGATGATCGCCTCGATGCTGAAGCCTGTGCCGTGACCTACGCAAACCTGCAGCCCATCGACGGGAGCCTCCGGACACCGGGCTTCTTCGGCCCGAAGTTGGAGCCGGCTCCCGATGCCGACGCCCAGGACACGCTCCTTGCCTTCGTCGGCCGACAAGTCTGACCGTACCCCGCTCTGCGGAACCACCGCGTCGGAGATGCGGGGTAGCCGGTACTGACTGCGCCATCGCGTGCGGCCGATGAGTGCCGCCCGGCCGGGGACAGGCCTTGGCAGACTTGTGGGGTGGACGAGGTCTTGCACGGAGGCGTGGCGAACGCAGGCGCCGTACTTCGGCGTGGCGAATTCGTCCTGCGACCGTCGAACCCCCACTCGGAGGTCGTCCACGCATTCTTGAGGGATCTCCGATCCACCGGCTTCACGGGCGCTTCCCTCCCTGTCGAGCTTCAGGCCGATGGGCGGGAGCGACTGGTGTTCATCGAGGGTGACGTTCCGGTTCCGCCGTTTCCGGAGTGGGCTCAGTCGGATGGGACGCTGGCGTCGATCGCACAACTCCTGCGATCGTTCCACGAGGCGTCGGCGCAGGTGGCCGTCGGTGACGGTCTCTGGAGCGACGAGCTGGCCGATCCCGCCGGTGGGTCCCTGGTCTGCCACAACGACGTGTGCCTGGAGAACGTCGTCTTCCAGAACGGGCAGGCCATCGGACTGCTGGACTTCGACTTCGCGGCACCAGGGCGACTCATCTTCGACCTCGCGGCCTTTGCCCGGATGTGCGTGCCGATCGACGACGACCTGAGCGCCCGTCGCCTCGGGTTCGGGGTACTCGATCGACCAGGCAGATTGCGGCTGGTGGCGGACACCTACGGACTCGATGCCGACGGGCGCAGCGAACTGGTGCATCACCTGGATCGCCCGATGCGGGGTGGGGGTGCGTTCGTGCAACGACGGGTTGACGCCGGTGACCCGAACTTCATCCGCATGCTCGACGAGATGGGCGGGATGGAACGCTACCGGCGAAGACTCCGCTGGTGGGAGGAGAACAGGGACTCGTTCGTCAGGGCGATGGATTGAGTGCGCCCGATGACGAGCGCGAGGAGCTCCTTCGTCGGGACGTCGAAGCGTCGGGATGTCGAAGCGTCGGGCAGTCGCGGCGTCGGTGTGTCTCCGATGGCCGGAGCGGTTCACCGGACACCCTGTGCTCCCGGTCCCTGGAGTCACGGGGGACGGTCGCTGCTACCGTCCTCGCTATGGGGAGACGCGGCGTGGTCGGGATCACCGCCCTCGTGGGACTGTTCCTGGCGAGTTGCGGGTCCTCGTCGGCGACGAGCGGTGCGGTGTCCTCCACCGCCCTCCAGCGCATCCACGCTGCCGTCGGGCTGACGGAGGCCGCAGGATCGGCGCACCTGGTCACAGTGGCGGAGACGAGCGGGCCATCCTCCCCTAGCTCGTCAGCACCTGGTGCCGCCGACCACATCACTTCCGTAGGCGACATCAAATTCGACGGTCCCGACCTGAAGCTGACGAACACGGTCCAGTCAGGAAGCACCTCGACCTCGCAGAGCACGACAGCCGTCTACATCGGCAAGACGATCTACATGATGGTCTCATCCGACCCCCCCAAGTGGGTCCAGACGCCCTATCACCAGAGGTATGCCTACCTGGGAGCCGTGCAGACCACCGCTCTCACGACGACGACGGGTCCGGTCACCGTGGTCGGAACCGGGACGGTGGACGGTCAGCCGGCCACCAGTTACTCGGTCCCGATGCCTGGATCCACCAAGACCGTTGCACTCACGAATTCGATGAACCAGCCCTACCAAGAACAGTTCCGAATTGCGCCGTTCGTCCTGTCGGTATGGCTCGATCACGCCGGCCGAATTGTGCGCACGCAGGCTACGCAACAGACCACCCTCTCGCAGGGGTCCCAGATCGTGATCGAGCACTCGACAACGACGCTCTCGGACTTCGGGGAGGCCGTCCGGATCAGCGCCCCGCCCTCCTCGCGCGGACAGTAGCCAGAGGGCAGCCCGCACACCAGGATCGGATCGCTGAGTGGCTCCCGGACGCTTCCTGGCATCGACGAGTCGTAGGCAACGGCCGACCGTCCTCGACAGGCCAGATGCGTGGCGGTCGGCACACGCAGAGACGTCCGTCCGAGGGAATAGATCCGCCGTCCCTGCGTTGACAGGTGACGTATTGCGATATATCGTGATAGCACAAGAGCGGGCATCCAGCACCGCTGCACGAACCCCGACACCGGCCCAGCGGCCGGTGCAGAACCGAACAAGGAGCCACACCTGATGCATGGACACACGAATTACGACAATCGACCCCACGGCCACCGTGGATCACCCTTCGGACCGCCGTTCCCCGACCGTTCCGACCTCTTCGCCGGTGCCACCCGCGGCCGCGGCCGGGGTCGTGGCCGCGGCCGGCCGGGCGCCTTCGGACCGGGATTCGGACCCGGCTTCGGCCGCGGTCCGAAAGCCCGCCGGGGCGACGTTCGCGCCGCCATCCTCGCCCTCCTGACCGAGGAGCCGATGCACGGCTACCAGATCATCACCGAATTGGTGGAGCGCAGCGGCGGGGTCTGGCGTCCGAGCCCCGGCTCGGTCTACCCGACCCTCTCCGCCCTCGAGGACCAGGGCCTGGTGACCGCCGACAGCTCCGAGGGGCGGAGGGTCTTCTCCCTCACACCCGAGGGGCGTAGCGAGGCCGAGGCGGCAGGCGACGGCCCCACCCCCTGGGAGGAGGCTGCCGGCGGCGACCGGTCGGTCGTCGACCTGATGAACCTGATGGTCCAGGTCGTGAAGGCGACCAAGCAGGTCGCCCAGGCCGGGAGCCCCGGTCAGATCCGGACGGTCGGAGAGATCCTCACCGAGACCCGGCGGAGGATCTACCTGGTCCTGGCCGACGGCGACCCCGCCGACGGGCCCGGGGACGACGCCTGACCGCCGCCCCGGGTGGGATGCTCCCCCGTCCCGCCCGGGGCGGTCCGGTGCCCATACGGGAGGCGTCTCTCCCTTGCTACGTTCGCGGCACGATACGGCCAGGAGGCACCGTGACGCCCGACCCACCCGCAACCACCGCGCCCGACCACACGACACCGACCCGTCGCCTCACCGAACTCGGCTTCTACGGCCTGGCGGGTCAGCCCGAGAGCTCACGCGACCTGGTCGACGAGGTCCGCATGGGCGAGTCACTCGGACTCGGATCCGTCTTCCTGTCCGAGCGGTTCGACAAGAAGGAGATCGGCGTCCTGTCCGGTGCGGCCGGTGCCGTCAGCGAAGAGCTGAACGTGGTCACGGCCGCCACCAACCACAACACCCGCCATCCGATGATCACCGCCGGTCTGGCCCGGTCCATGCAGAGCCTGACCGGGGGCCGATTCGTCCTCGGACTCGGTCGCGGCATCCCCCTGATCCAGGACACCTACGGCATCCCGCGGATCACCACGGCCGCCCTCGAGGACTTCGCCGGGATCCTGCGCCGCCTGTTCCGGGGCGAGTTCATCGTCGGTCACGACGGTCCTGCCGGCTCATGGCCCGTTCTCTACCTGGCCGCCGTCGACGAGTACCTGCCGCTCGCACTGGTGGCGTTCGGGCCGCAGTCGCTGGCCCTCGGCGGGCGCTGCTTCGACGAGGTGATCCTCCACACCTTCTTCACCGAGGAGACGACGCAGCGGTGCGTCACCACCGTGAAGGAGGCCGCCGAACGGGCCGGTCGTGACCCGGACGACGTGCAGGTGTGGTCGTGCCTCGCCACCATCGGCGACCACGTCGACACCGACGCGCGCCTCATGAAGTCCGTCGGCCGGCTGGCCACCTATCTGCAGGGCTACGGCGACCTCCTGGTGGCCACCAACGGGTGGGACCCGGCCGTGCTCGAGCGGTTCCGGGCCGACCCGGTGGTCTCGGGTTTCCTCGGAGGTATCGATTCCCGCGCCACCACCGGGCAGCTCGAGCACCTCGCCACCCTCCTGCCCGACGAGTGGCTGGCGGCCAGTGCCACCGGCAGCCCGGAGGCGTGCGCTGCCACCGTGCGGGGCCAGTTCGGCCTCGGCTGCGACGGGGTCATCCTCCACGGGGCGACGCCCGCCGAGCTCGCCCCGGTCGTGGCCGCCTACCGGGCGGGATGACCCCGACCGCTACCGGTCAGCGGCTCCGGCCGTGGACCAGGCCGATCAGCTTGGAGGCGAACTCCATGGCCTTCTCCGGCCGTTCGAAACTGGTCAGGTTGACCGGCAGGGCGAAGCGCTGGGAGGTCACCGCCTTGGGGCGGGTGAACTCCTTCAGGCCGTCGGGCCCGTGGATCCGTCCGAACCCCGACTCGCCCACGCCACCGAAGGGGAGGCCGGGCACCGTGGCGAAGGTAACCACCGAATTGACCGATGTCATGCCCGAACGCATGCGACGGGCCAGTTCGACACCACGGCGTCGGGACCGGGTGAAGACCGCTCCGCCCAGGCCGTAGTCGGAGTCGTTGGCGAGGGCCAGGCCCTCCTCGATGTCCTTGACCCTGGTGACCGTCAGCGTCGGGCCGAAGGTCTCCTCGCGCACCGCCGCGTTGTCCTCGGGCACATCGACCAGGACGATCGGGCCGATGCCGGACTCGTGCACCGAGGACGGCCCCCCGACGACGGCGCGTCCGCCCTGGGCCAACGCTTCGTCCACGTGGCGCCGCACGATGTCGGTCTGGGACGGCATCGTCGGCGGTCCCCACGAGGCGCCCCGTTCCGATCCGGGGGCCAGGTCCCTGGCCTTGGTGGTGAGGATGTCCACGAACCGGTCGTAAGCGGCGTCGGCGACGTAGACCCGCTCGGTGCCCACACAGGTCTGGCCGCCGTTCGCCATCCCGCTCCACAGTGCGGCGTCCGCCGCGGCATCGAGGTCGGCGTCGGCGTCGACCAGCAGCGCGTCCTTGCCGCCGCACTCCATCAGCACCGGCACCAGGCCTTCGGCACAGGCACCCATGACCTTGCGGCCGGTGGCCGCCGATCCGGTGAAGGCGATCTTGGCGACCCCGGAACGGCAGAGGGCGGCACCTGTCTCGCCGAATCCGGTCACCACCCGGAAGACGTCGCGACCGTCGGGTACGGCGCGCGCCCAGGCGTCGGCCAGCCACGCACCGACCGCCGGGGTGTACTCGCTCGGCTTGAACACCACGGCGTTGCCGGCGGCCAGGGCGTAGGCGATGGAGCCCATGGGGGTGAACACCGGATAGTTCCAGGGTCCGATGACGCCGATCACACCGAGCGGCTGGTACTCGACGGTCGCGGCGTTGTTGGCCGCCAGGAGGCCGGGTGACACCCGGTGGGGCCCGAGGACCTTGCGGGCGTGACCGGTGGCCCAGGCCAGGTGGTCGATGGCCAGCGTGATCTCGAGCACGGCGTCGTCATAGGGCTTGCCGTTCTCCCGGTGGACCAGGTCGGCGAGCCGGTCCACGCCGCGGGCGAGCTCGCCCTTGAACCGCTTCAGGTGCACCGCCCGGCCGTCGAACCCGAGCGAGCGCCACCACACGGCGGCCGACTCGGCCCGTTCGACCACGGCCGCGACCGACGCGGCGTCGTCGATCGGGAAGGTGGCGACCACGGTCCCTGAGCCCGGGTCGAGGGAGTCGAAGGTGTCGGCCGCAGCGGCCTCCACGGGACGGAGTTGTTCGATGCTGGCCATGGACTCAGGCTACCGAGTGCCCCGGCACCGTGCTCCCCGCCGGCAGCGGCGCGTCGGCTCAGGTGCCCTCGTAGTCGAAGCCCAGGTCGGGGGCGGTGAGGAGGGCCCGGAACGGAATCCCCTGGGCCTCGGCCATGGCCTTACAGGTGCCACCCCGGTCGACCACGGCCACCAGCAGTGCCGGTTCGGCGCCGAACTCCCGCACGGCACGCGCCGCCTCGAGCAGCGACGTGCCCCGGGTGACGGTGTCCTCGGTGATGACCACCCGGTCACCCGGGTCGAGGGCACCGGCGATCCGGCCGCCGGCCCCGTGGTCCTTGGTCTCCTTGCGGACGCTGAACGCCTTGAGGCCCCGTCCCCGGGTGGCCGCCACCGCGGCCGTGACGAAGGCCACCGGATCGGCGCCCATGGTCAGTCCACCGATGGCGTCGGCGTCGTCAGGGATCACCGAGAGCACGCCGTCGGCCACCAGCACCATCGCCTCGGGCCGGCAGACGGTCTGCTTGGAATCGATGAACCATGAGCTCTTCCGCCCCGACTTGAGGGTGAAGTCACCCCGCTTGACCGAGTGCTCGAGCAGGTGGGCCCGGAGCTGCTCGAACCGGGTCTCGGGCAGTGGTGCCGTCATCGTGTGCCTCCCATCGGTGCCCCTCTCATCCCTCGGGCCACAACGGGGGGCCGGTCAGCTCGATCCCCCGCGCACCCGCCTCGACCCGGCCGACCGGCCGTGCGTCGACTCCGGCACCGGACAGGGCGGAGGTGGCCGCGTCGGCCGTGTCGGCGGACACCACCACCACCATGCCCAGCCCGAGGTTGAACACCCGGGCCATTTCGTCGTCGCCCACGAGGCCGAGCCGGCGGATCTCGGTGAAGATCGGAGGGATCTCCCAGGAGCCCCGGACGAGCGAGGCCCCCGCGCCCTCCGGCAGCACGCGGGGGATGTTCCCCTCGAATCCGCCGCCGGTGATGTGGGCCGCGGCGTGCACGTCGGCGGCGGCGATCGCCGCGCGCACCGCCGGCGTGTAGATCACCGAGGGCAGGAGCAGTTCGTCCGCGACGGTCGTGGCCGCACCGGGCCAGGCGGGATCGTCCAGGCCGAGTCCGGCCCGCCCGAGCAGGACGTGGCGGGCCAGCGTGTAGCCGTTGGAGCGCAGACCGGGCGAGGGCAGCCCGAGCAGGACGTCGCCCACCGCGACGCGGTGGGGACCGAGGATCTCGTCCCGTTCCACCACACCGACGGCGAACCCGACGAGGTCGAACTCCTCGGGTGCCATGATCCCGGCGTGCTCGGCCATCTCGCCCCCCAACAGCGTGGCCCCGACCTGGCGGCAGCCCTCGGCGACGCCGGACACGATTTCGGCCATGCGGGCAGGATCCACACTGCCCGTGGAGATGTAGTCGAGGAAGAAGAGCGGTTCCGCGCCCTGGCACACCAGGTCGTCGACGCACATGGCCACCAGGTCGATACCGACCGTGTCGAGTCGTCCGGCGGCCTCGGCCACGGCCGCCTTGGTCCCCACCCCGTCGGTCCCCGACACCAGCACGGGCTGGCGATAGCGGTCGGTGTCCAGGGCGAAGAGTCCGCCGAAGTCGCCCAGACCGCCGAGCACCTCCGGCCGACGGGTGGACGCCACCAGGGGCTTGATGCGGTCCACGGCCCGTTCACCGGCGTCGATGTCCACGCCGGCCGCCGCGTAGGTGGCGGGAGTGCCCGGGGACGGGTCGCTCACGCCGTGGGAGAGCCGGCGGCCGCCGTCGCGGTCGGCCGCTCGGTGATCGCCACCTGCACACCCACCGGAACCGGGTAGGTGCCGGTGAGGCAGGCGTCGCAGAAGCCGGCCCCGGGGGCGTCGATCGCCTCGACCAGGTGCTCGAGGGTCAGGTACTCGAGGGAGTCGACGTCGAGGAAGGCGGAGATCTCGTCGAGGGACTTGACGGCGGCCAGGAGTTCGGTCCGGTCCGGCGTGTCGATGCCGTAGAAGCACGGCCACTTGAAGGGCGGCGACGAGATACGCAGGTGGACCTCGGTGGCCCCGGACTCACGGAGCATCTTCACCATGGCACGGGTGGTGGTACCCCGCACGATGGAGTCGTCGACCACGATGACCCGCTTGCCGGCGATGTTCTCGCGCAGGGGGTTGAGCTTGCGGCGCACGCCGTTGGCCCGCTCCGCCTGGGTCGGGGCGATGAAGGTGCGTCCGATGTAGCGGTTCTTCACCAGACCCTGGCCGTAGGGGATGCCGGATCCGACCGCGTAGCCCTCGGCGGCGGGCACGCCCGAGTCGGGCACGCCCATCACCAGGTCGGCCGACACCGGGCGCTGCTTGGCCAGCAGCTGGCCCATCCGACGCCGGGCGCCGTGGACCTCGTTGCCGTACAGCGTGGTGTCGGGTCGGGCGAAGTAGACGAACTCGAAGATGCAGAGCTTGGGATCCAGCCGCTCGTCGGGGAAGGGCCGCTCGGAGCGGACCTCCTTGCCGTCGATGACCACCATCTCCCCCGGCTCCAGCTCGCGGATGAACGTGGCGCCGATAACGTCCAGCGCGGGTGATTCCGACGCCAGCACCCAGCCCTGCTCGTACTCGTCGGTGGCTTCCAGGCGACCCAGGCAGAGGGGCCGGAACCCATTCGGGTCCCGCACACCGATGATCCGGTCGGCGTCCATGAGCACGAAGGAGAAGGCACCCTCGACACTGGGAAGCACCTGCATCAGGGCCCGCTCGAGGTCGTCGGTGTGCTCGGACCGGGGGCGCTCGGGAAGATCCGGCGGGAACGCCTGGGCCAGGAGCTCGGCCACCAGGTCGCTGTCGGAGGAGACGAGGCCTGGCAGCATGTTGGCCTGTCCGGCCAGGGCATCGGTGTTCGTCAGGTTGCCGTTGTGGGCGAGTCCGAACCCGGCACGTCCCACACCCCGGAACACCGGCTGGGCGTTGATCCAGTCACTCGATCCGGCCGTCGAGTAGCGGGTGTGGCCGATGGCCAGGTGGCCGCGCAGACCGGAGAGCTTCCGCTCGTCGAAGACGGTCGTCACGAGACCCATGTCCTTCATCACCGTGATGAGGTCGCCGTCGCTGACCGCCATGCCGGCCGATTCCTGGCCACGGTGCTGGAGTGCGTAGAGGCCGTCGAATGTCAGGTGTGCGACGGGGCGCCCCGGGGCATAGACCCCGAAGACTCCACACGCTTCCTTGGCCTCCATCATCGGTTGATCACCGCACACACCGGGGGTCGTCGGACTGGCCGGACGTGATCGATGCACCGGAGGGCTCCGACCACGTGTTCACTCTAGTGCCACCTGCCTGAAGTGCGCCCGTCGACCGGCGGACCACCACATCGCCGCCGTCGACCGGCGGACCACCGGTAGCGTGCCCCAGGTGATCGACCTCCACACCCACTCGACCGTCTCGGACGGGAGCGAGGCACCCGAGGCGGTCGTGGCGGCGGCCCACGAGGTGGGGTGCTCGGCGGTGGCGCTGACCGACCACGACTCGTTTGCCGGACTCCCCCGGGCCCGTGCCCGGGCCGATGAGCTGGGGATCCGGCTGGTCCCGGGGTGCGAAGTGTCGTGCGTGCCGGTGGCCTCCGGCGGCGTCCACGTGCTGGTGTACTTCGTCGACGACCCGACGAGTGCGCTCGGGACCGAGCTGGACCGGCTCCGGGAGGATCGCCGCTCGCGCAACCTGGCGCTCGTCGAGCGCCTCAACCAGCTGGGGATCCCTGTGACCTTCCCCATGGTGGCGGCCCACGCCGGCAGCCCCGAAGGTGTCGGGCGACCGCACTTCGCCCGGACCCTGGTCGAACTGGGCGCCGTCGAATCGCTCGACGAGGCCTTCGAGCGCTATCTCGCCAACGGCGGGGCGGCCTACATCCCCAAGGGCCGGCTGACCGTCGCCGACGTGTGCCGGCTGGCCCGCGACTCCGGAGGCGTGGCTGTGCTCGCCCATCCGGCGACCCTCGGGCTCGGTCCGGTCCCACTGTCCGAGGCGGTGCGGGACATGGCTGCATCCGGACTCGGCGGGTTGGAGGCAGTCTACGGCCGGTACCCGCCCCAGCTGCGGACCGACCTGGGCAACCTCGCCCGACGGTTCGGCCTGGTACCGACGGGCGGCTCGGACTTCCACGGGACGACCAAGCCCGACCTCTACGTGGGGACCGGGACGGGTGACCTGAAGGTCCCCGACCGGGTGCTCGACCAGCTCGAGGCGGTCCGGCCCGCCTGAACCGGCCCGCCTGAACCGGCCCGATCCGCCCCGGGGCCGACCGCAGGCTCAGTTGCCGACGGGAGCCAGATCGTCGAGTAGAGCGGGCAGGCGGGCCCGCCACGTATCGGTGGCCCGCTCCAGCGTGACGTCCACCAGGTCGTCGATGACGATGCGGTCGCCCCCCGCGGTGCCGAGCACGCGGAAGGCGATGCCGGCATCGGCGGCCCGGGACAGGAGCCGGTGGGTGTCCGTGGTGCACACGATCACCCGGGACGGGGTCTCGGTGAACAGCTCGTGGTGGTCGGCCAGTCCCGAGACCTGCACCCCGACCTGGGACCGGACGGCCAGCTCGGCCAGCGCCACACCCAGCCCACCGCCGGACACGTCGTGGATACCGGCGACCAGACCGTCCCCACCGGACACGCCCTCGGCCACGAGTTCGGCGACGAATTCGACCAGGCGGCCGTGCCCGACGAGGTCGATCGGCGGCAGTGTGCCGTTGCGGTGGTTCCGCACTTCGACGGCCCACCGCGAGCCGGCCAGCGACGGTGGCCGGCGGCTGTCCACCCCTCGGGCGCTCGCGTCGAGCATCACCAGGGCCCCACCCTCCACCAACGTGGTACCTGGAGGGCGCACGGCCAGACGCTCGATGAGGCCCAGACCGCCGATGACCGGTGTCGGGTCGATGTCCTGACCGAAGCTCTCGTTGTAGAGGCTCACGTTACCGCCGATGACCGGGAGTCCGAGGGCCAGACAGGCTTCAGACATCCCGTCGATGGCCTCGGACAACTGCCACATCACCTCGGGATGTTCGGGGTTGCCGAAGTTGAGGCAGTTGACCACCGCCTTCGGCGTGGCCCCCGAGCAGGCCAGGTTCAGCGCGGCCTCGGCGACCGTGGCCGCCGTCCCGGCCCGCGGGTCGAGCGCGCACCACGCGGGGTTGGAGTCGGTGGTGAGGGCGAGGCCCCGCTCGGACGCCGGCAGGCCCGGGGCGGCCAGGCGCAGGACGGCGCTGTCGCCGCCGGGACCCTCGACGGTGTTGAGGAACAGCTGGTGGTCGTACTGACGGTAGATCCAGGACGGGTCGGCCAGCAGAGCGAGGACGTCGTCCCCGCAGTCGGTCGGGGCGGCCAGGCGACCCGGATCGTCGGCCAGCCGGGCGTCCAGGTCGGACGGGCGGGCGAGCGGCCGCCGGTAGAGCGGGGCGTCCTCGCTGAGGGCCACGGCCGGCACGTCGCCGAGGACCGCGCCGTCGAATCCCTCCATGATCCGGAGCCGTCCCGGCTTCCCCTCGGGCGCCTCGGTCACCTTGCCGACGACCGCCGCCCGGACCTCCCACTTGGCGCACAGCTCCTGGACACGGGGCAGGTCCTCGGGGGTGACGATGGCCAGCATCCGCTCCTGGCTCTCGGAGGTCATCACCTCGTAGTCGGCCATACCGGTCTCCCGGCGGGGGACCGCCGACACGTCGACGTCCATGCCGACTCCGCCGCGGGCGGCGGTCTCACTGGTGGCGCACACCAGGCCGGCGCCGCCGAGGTCCTGGATGCCGACCACCAGCTTGGCGTCGAGCAGCTCGAGGCAGGCCTCGATCAGCCGCTTCTCCTCATAGGGGTCGCCGACCTGCACGCTCGGCCGCTTTGCCGCCTCCTCCGCCTCGTCGCCGCCGCCGAAGCCGGCCGACGCCAGCACGCTGACCCCGCCGATGCCGTCGCGGCCGGTCGACGAACCCAGCAGCACCGCCAGATTGCCCGGACCCGACGCCTGGCCGAGGACCAGGCGGTCGGTGGGCAGCACACCCATGCAGAGCACGTTGACCAGTGGGTTCTGCGCGTAGCAGCGGCTGAAGGTGAGTTCGCCCCCGATGGTGGGAACGCCCACGGAGTTGCCGTAGCCCGAGATGCCGGCCACCACACCCTCGATCAGCCATTGCTGCTTCGGATCGGTGGGATCGCCGAAGAAGAGCGGGTCCATCACGGCGATGGGCCGGGCTCCCATGGTGAAGATGTCCCGCAGGATCCCCCCGACACCCGTGGCTGCCCCCTGGTAGGGCTCGATGGCCGACGGGTGGTTGTGGGACTCGATGCGGATGGCCACGGCGATCCCGTCACCGGCGTCGATGACACCGGCGTTCTCGCCGGGGCCGACGAGCACGTGCGGGCCCTCGGTGGGAAGCCGCTTCAGGTGCACCCGGGACGACTTGTAGGAGCAGTGCTCGCTCCACATGACGGCGAACAGCGCCAGTTCGAGGTGATTGGGCGCCCGGCCCAGGATGGCCTCGACTTCGTCCCGTTCGCCGTCGGTCAGTCCGAGGGCACGGTGCAGCGGCTCCCCCGTGTCGCTCGACGGGTCGGGCTGTTCGTCTCCGCTCGGGTCCATGCACGCAAGGTTACCCGTCCACATCAACCGTCCCGGTGCCCGCGCCCGCCCCCCACGGACCGGGCGCGCCCGCCATGGCGGCCCGCCATGGCGGAGGGGCCGACCCACCGATCAGGCCCGGATTTGAGTCAATGGACGGCACCATGTCTCTCGTCCGTGCCCGGCAACCCCCGGTGCCTTCGGACCCGTCGTGCGGGGGATTTGCCTGTATGCATTGGTTGCCAGCTCGGTGATCAGCCCGAGATCGGGCGGTCGTTCTTCGTCTGAACACCGCCGATCGGGGGGCGGTGGTATCCGCAAGGAGGAGGACGACCCTCGGTAGGATTAGACATGTAGTACCCTAGTGATTTGTCATAAATACTCGACTCAGGACCGTGAGACCATGTCAGCAGCAACCGCCCCCAAGACCCGTAAGAAGACCCCGATGTCCGCCGACCACAAGGCCGCGCTGGCCAAGGGACGCGAAGAAGGTCGCATCGTGCGCCAGTACCTCGAGGCGCTCGAGTCGACCAAGCCCCGCCGGGGACGGAAGCGCACGCCGGACTCCATCCGCAAGCGGTTGGCCGCGATCGAGTCCTCCCTGCCCGAGGCCGAGCCGCTGAACCGGCTCCACCTGGTCGAGGAGAAGCAGCGCCTCGAGGCCGAGCTGGCCCACAGCGGCGATGTCGTCGACCTGGCCGCCCTGGAGAAGAGCTTCATCAAGGTCGCCCGTCAGTACGGCGAGCGCAAGGGCATCTCGTACTCGGCGTGGCGGACGGTCGGCGTCCCCGCCTCGGTACTCCAGCAGGCCAAGATCCCGCGCTCACGTAGCTGACCGGCCCGCCGCCGACCCCCCGTCCGCCGCCGCACGCCGGGCTTCCCGGACGCCGGCACCGGCGGTTCAGGCGGCGGGAGTCGCCACGTCCGCCGTGCGCAACAGGGCCCACAGCAGCACGGCACCGTCCTCGGAGCCGAGCAACGGGTCCGAGGCCCGCTCGGGATGGGGCATCAGGCCGACCACGTTCCGGCCGGCGTTGCACACGCCGGCGATGTCGTCGATCGACCCGTTGGGATTGTCGACGTAGCGGAGCACGATCCGGCCCTCGGCGCGCAGCTCGGCCAGGGTCCCTGTGTCGCAGGTGTAGTTGCCCTCGAAGTGGTTGATCGGGATGGTGAGCTCGGTACCCACCGCCACGCCGGCGGTGAGGGCGGTGTCGTCCTGCTCCACCCGGATCACGCTCGTGGTGCACAGAAAGCGCAGTCCCCGGTTCTTCTGCAGCGCGCCGGGGAGCAGGCCGGCCTCGGTCAGCACCTGGAATCCGTTGCAGATGCCGACGACCGGGCCGCCGTCCGCGGCGAAGGCGGCCACAGCGCCCATGACCGGGGAGAAGCGGGCGATGGCACCGGGACGGAGGTAGTCGCCGTGGGCGAATCCGCCCGGCAGGATCAGGGCGTCGAACCCCTCCACCGTCGTGGCTCCGTGCCAGACCAACTCGGCCGTGGCTCCCAGACGCTGGACGGCCTGGACGGCATCGTGCTCACAGTTCGTCCCCGGGAACAGGACGACTCCGACGCGGGGGGCCATCAGGCGGATGTGCCGGCGGGCTGGACCGTCACCTGCGACTCCTCGATGACCGGGTTGGCCAACAGCCGGTCGGCCACCACGGTGGCCCGGGCCAGGGCGTCCGATTCGGACGTGGCGTCGAGCTCGAAGCGGAACGATTTGCCGGCCCGCACCCGGGTCACTCCGTCGAGTCCGAGGGCGGGCAGCGCACGTTCGATCGTGGCCCCCTGGGGGTCGGCGATCCCGTCCCGCAGGAGCACCTCGACCCGGACCGAGAATTGGCGGGCGTCGGACATGTCAGGCACCGTACCAGTCGGCCAGGGACCGTCCGCAGACCCGCTCGTAGGCAGCGACGTAACGGGTCGAGGTGGCGTCCACGATCTCGGGCGGGAGGGTCGGCGGCGGCGCCTGCTTGTCCCAGGGCTGCGCTTCCAGCCAGTCCCGGAGCGGCTGCTTGTCGAACGAGGGCGGGTTCGTGCCCGGGGCGCAGTCGTCGGCGGGCCAGAACCGCGACGAGTCCGGGGTGAGCACCTCGTCGCACAGCGACAGCTTCCCGTCGATGTAGCCGAGCTCGAACTTGGTGTCCGAGATCACGATGCCGTGCTCCTCGGCCCGGGCGGCGGCCCGGGTGTAGGCGGCCAGGCACAGCTCGGCGGCCTGAACGGCGGCTTCGCGGCCCACGAGGTCGATCGCCTCGGCCATGCCGATGTTGAGGTCGTGTCCCTCGACGGCCTTGGTGGACGGGGTGAAGACCGGCTCCGGTAGGGCCTCGGCGTGGAGGAGCCCGGCGGGCATGGCGATGCCGTGCACGGTGCCTTCCCTCACGTACTCCTTGTAGGCCGAGCCGGCCAGGTAACCGCGCACGATGCACTCGATGTCGAGCATCTCGGCACGCCGGACGAGCATCGAGCGGCCGGCCAGTCCCTCGAGACCCCCGGGCAGCCCGGACGCACCTTCGGGGAAGTCGGCGGTGTCGGCGCTGATCAGGTGGTTGGGGGCGAGGTCGGCGAGCTCCTCGAGCCACGCCACCGTCATCGCCGTCAGTACCCGACCCTTGTCCGGGATCGGCTCGTCCATGATCACGTCGAAGGCCGAGATCCGGTCGGACGCCACCATCAGCAGTCGGTCCGGGCCCGCGTCGTACAGCTCGCGCACCTTGCCGGACGACAGCAGAGGCAGGGCGGGCGGGGTCATGGGACGAGCTCCTCCAGGGCGTCGGTGAACCGGTGCACGTGGCGCAGGGTCCGGGACAGGTCGAAGGCGGCGTCGAGCTCGGCGGCCGACAGCGTCACCTCGGGGTCGGCATCGAGGACCGTCCGGAAGCTACGGCCTTCCTCCCATGCGGTCCGGGCGTCGCGTTGGACGATCCGGTAGGCGGTGTCCCGGCTCAGACCACCGCCGACCAGGGCCAGCAGGACGGACTGGCTGAACACCAGACCGTGGCTGCCCTCGGTGAGCGTGGCGAGCGCCCGCTCGGGATGGAGGACCAGGCCCTCGACGAGACCCCTCGCCTTCTGCAGCATGTAGAGGGTCAGCGTGCTGGCGTCGGGCAGCACCACCCGCTCGACCGAACTGTGCGAGATGTCCCGCTCGTGCCAGAGGGCAACGTCCTCGAGGCCGGCCGACAGGTAGCCGCGCAGCACCCGGGCCAGCCCGCACAGGCGCTCGGACAGGATCGGGTTGCGCTTGTGGGGCATCGCCGAACTGCCCTTCTGGCCCGGCTTGAACGGTTCCTCCACCTCTCCCAGCTCGCTGCGGGCCATGTGACGGACCTCGGTGGCGATCTGCTCGATGGTGGCACCGACGGACGCGCACGCCCACAGGAACTCGGCATGACGGTCGCGGGCCACCACCTGGGTGGCGGGTACCGGGACCAGGCCGAGCGACGAGCACACATGGGCCTCCACCCGGGGGTCGATGTTCGAGAAGGTGCCGACGGCCCCGGACAGCTTGCCCACGGCCACGCGCTCCCGGGCGTTCCGCAGGCGCGTCACGTCCCGATCCACCTGGAGGGCCCACAGGGCGAACTTGGCGCCGAACGTCGTCGGCTCGGCGTGCATGCCGTGGGTGCGGCCCGTCACCGGGATGTCGATGGCCCCGAGCGCGCGCGCCTTGCAGGCCTGCACCAGCTCGGTCGCCGCCGCGATCAGCAGATCTGCCGCTCGGGTGAGGGTGGCGCACAGCGCGGTGTCGACCACGTCGGACGAGGTGAGTCCGTAGTGGATCCAGGAGCCCTCGGGCTGACCGATGGCCCCCTGGACCACGTCGACGAAGGCGGCCACATCGTGGTCGGTGACCCGCTCGCGCTCGGCCACGGCCTCGACGAACGCCGCGTCCACCACCGGGGCGTGGTCGTGGCAGAAGCGCGCGGCCGCAGCCGGGACGTCGCCCACCTCCACCCAGCCGTCGGTGGCCAGCAGCTCGACCCGGAGCCACATGGCGAACCGGGCCTCGTCGGAGAACAGCGCGGCCATCTCCTTCGGCGCGTAGCGGGGGATCATCGTGCGGCCTCTACTTTCGGTGTCGGGGAGGAGGAGCGGTCGGCGGTCGGCGGGGCGTCGGTCGCCATCCGCGCGGCCGCCCGGGCGATGTCGGTGCGGTGCTGCACGCCGGGCCAGTCGATGGCGGCCACCCCCGCGTAGGCCCGCGAGCGTGCCTCGTCGATGGTCGACCCGAGTGCGGTCACCCCGAGGACGCGGCCACCCGAGGTGAGCACGGCGCCCGTGCGGGGGTCGCGCCGGGTGCCGGCGTGGAACACCGAGACACCGGGGATGCCGTCGGCCGCCTCCAGACCGGTGATGGGGTCGCCGAGGCGGGGCGCTTCCGGGTAGCCCTCGGACGCCAGCACCACACAGACCGCGGGGTCCGGGGCGAAATGCGGCACCGTGGTGAGCGCGCCGGCGGCGACCTCGGCCAGCAGGGCCGCGAGGTCGCCCTGGTAGCGGGGCAGGACGACCTGGGTCTCGGGGTCGCCGAAGCGGACGTTGAACTCGAGCACCTTCGGGCCGGACGCGGTCAGCATCAGTCCGGCGTAGAGCACACCCCGGTAGTCGATCCCCCGCGCCCGCAACGCGGTCACCAACGGCGCCACGGCCTCCGCCACCAGCGCGTCGACGAGCTCGTCGTCCACCGAGGGCACCGGTGAGTACGCCCCCATCCCGCCGGTGTTCGGGCCACCGTCCCCGTCGTCCCGGCGCTTGAAGTCCTGGGCCGGCGCGAGCGGGGCCAGGCGGGTGCCGTCGCACAGCACGAGCAGCGAGCACTCCGGGCCGACGAGGCCTTCCTCGATGACCACCCGCTCACCGGCGGAACCGAAGGCGTCACCCGAGAGCTTGGCGGCCACATCCGCCTCGGCCTCGGCCAGCGAGTCGGTCACGAGCACACCCTTGCCGGCGGCCAGACCGTCGGTCTTGACCACCCAGGGGCCGTCGAGCGAGCGGAGGAACTCGAGGGCCGGACCGACCTCGTCGAACACCCCGAAGCGGGCTGTCGGCACCCCGGCCTCGGCCAGGAGCTCCTTCATGAACGCCTTGGAACCCTCGATCCGGGCCCCGTCGGCACCGGGGCCGAACACCAGCTTGTCCTGGGCCCGCAACCGGTCGGCGAGCCCGTCGACCAGGGGAGCCTCCGGTCCGATCACGAAGAGGTCGGCCCGGAGCCCCTCGGGGGCGGTGTCGACACTGGTGATGGTGTGTCCCTCGGGCGACGTCCCGGCGATGCCGGGGTTGCCCGGGGTCACGACCACGTCGGCGTCCCGCGCGAGCACCAGCGCCAGGGCGTGCTCCCGCCCACCCGATCCGACGACGCAGACCGTGCGGATCGGGTCCGGCGCCACCGTCGGGGGCCCGGTCCCCGGTCCGCTCATGCGGCGAAGCGGACGAACTGCTCGCGGCCCGGGCCCACGCCGACGAGCCGCACCGGCACGCCGATCTGTTCGGCCAGGAAGTGGACGTAGTCCCGCGCGGCCTGGGGCAGGTCGGCGATGTCGGTCGCCTGGGAGATGTCCGTCTTCCATCCCGGAAGCTCCTCGTAGACCGGCGTGACCTGATGGAACACCGACTGGTGGTACGGCGGGTGGGTGAAGCGCTCACCGCCGGCCTCGTAGGCCACGCACACCTTGACGGTGTCGAAGGTGTCGAGCACGTCCAGTTTGGTCAGGGCCACCTCGGACAGCGAATTGAGGCGCACGGCCTGGCGCATCATGACGGCGTCGAACCAGCCCGGACGACGCCGGCGTCCGGTGTTGACCCCGTACTCGTGGCCCCGGTCGACCAGCGTGTCGCCGATCTCGTCGGTGAGCTCCGTCGGGAAGGGCCCGCTGCCGACGCGGGTCACGTAGGCCTTGGCGATGCCGATGACCTCGTCGATGTAGCGGGGTCCGACGCCGGCCCCCGTGGAGGCACCGCCGGCCACCGGGTTCGACGAGGTGACGAAGGGGTACGTGCCGTGGTCGAGGTCGAGGAAGGTGGCCTGGGCCCCCTCGAGGAGCACGTTCGCCCCCCGCTCGAGCGCCTCGTGGACCAGGCCGACGGTGTCGGCCACCATCGGCGCGATCCGGGGGGCGAGCCGGTCGAGGTAGAGGTCGCAGATGTCGTCGGCCGACAGCGGCAGTCGGTTGTAGACCTTGGCCAGGACCTGGTTCTTCTCCTTCAGCACCACATCGAGCTTCTGGCGGAAGATCTTCGGGTCGAGGATGTCCTGGACGCGCAGTCCGACCCGCGACGACTTGTCGGCGTAGGCCGGTCCGATACCCCGCTTGGTGGTGCCCAGCTTGTTCTTGCCGAGGTACCGCTCGGCCAGCTGATCGAGCTCGTGGTGGTAGGGCATGATCAGGTGGGCGTTGCCGCTGACCATGAGCTTCGAGGTGTCGATGCCCTTCGACTCGAGGACGTCGACCTCTGCCAGCAGGACCGTCGGGTCGACCACCACGCCGTTGCCGATGACGGGCGTGATGTGCGGGTAGAGGATGCCGCTCGGGACCAGCTGGAGGGCGAAGGTCTCGCCGTCCACCACGATGGTGTGGCCGGCGTTGTGCCCACCCTGGTACCGGACGACCAGCTCCATCTCCTTGGCCAGGAGGTCGGTGAGCTTGCCCTTCCCCTCGTCACCCCACTGGGTTCCGACCACTACGGTTGCCGGCACGCGTCACTCCTCCGTCGAGAATGCGGATTACGCACCAGTGTAGCCCGGGGACCGGGGGGTCCCCGAGGGCCGGGGACGCGATCGACCGCTCTTCCCGGGACCGGACGGCGCCCTCCCGGGCGGGCGGTCAGGCGAGGACGATCCCGTCGTCCTTGGCGTCGACCACCACCGTCGCACCCTCCGGATAGCGGCCCTCCAGCAGGGCGAGGGCCAACGGGTCCTCGACCTGGCGCTGGATCACCCGACGGAGCGGCCGGGCACCGAAGTCGGGGTCGAACCCGTTGTGCGCGAGCAGCACCTCGGCCGCCGGCGTGACCTCGAGGGTCAGGCGTCGTTCCGCCAGCCGACCCCGCAGGCCCTGGAACTGGATGGACACGATCCGGTGGAGGTCGGCCTCGGTCAGGTTGTGGAACCGGACGATCTCGTCGATCCGGTTCACGAACTCCGGCTTGAAGTGCTCGATGGGTTCACCGGGGATGTTGGAGGTCATGATCAGCACCGTGTTGGTGAAGTCGACGGTCCGGCCCTGACCGTCGGTCAGGCGTCCGTCCTCCAGGACCTGGAGCAGCGTGTTGAAGACGTCGGGGTGGGCCTTCTCGAGCTCGTCCAGCAGGACCACGGCGTAGGGGCGGCGGCGGACGGCCTCGGTCAGCTGACCACCCTCCTCGTAGCCGACGTACCCCGGAGGGGCGCCGACCAGTCGGGCCACCGAATGGCGCTCCATGTACTCGCTCATGTCGATGCGGACCATGGCCTTGGCGTCGTCGAACAGGAACTCGGCCAGTGCCCGGGCCAGCTCGGTCTTGCCGACGCCGGTCGGGCCCATGAAGAGGAACGAGCCGATCGGCCGGTCCGGATCCGACAGGCCGGCCCGGCTGCGACGGATGGCGTTGGACACCGCCGACACCGCCTCGTCCTGGCCGACGACGCGGGCGTGGAGCGTGTCCTCCATACGGACGAGCTTCTCGACCTCACCCTCGAGCAGGCGGCTGACGGGGACGCCGGTGGCGCGGCTGACCACCTCGGCGACGTCCTCGGCGTCCACCTCCTCCTTCAGGAAGCGCTGGCCCTGCTGCAGCTCGTCGAGCGCGGCGGTGGCCTCCTCGATCTGGCGCTCCAGGTCGGGGATGACCCCGTAACTGATCTCGGAGGCGGCGGCCAGACTGCCCTCTCGGCTGAGGCGCTCGGCGTCACTGCGTCGCTGCTCGAGCTGGGTCTTGAGCGCCTGGATGGTGGTGATGGCCTCCTTTTCGGCCTGCCAGTGCGCCGTCATGGCCGAGGACTCCTCGGTCAGATTGGCCATCTCCTCGTCCAGGCGGGCCAGCCGCTCGGCGGAGGCGTCGTCGGTCTCCTTGGCCAGGGCCATACGCTCGATCTCGAGCTGGCGGAGCCGCCGGGTGACCACGTCGAGTTCGGTGGGCATCGAGTCGATCTCGATACGCAGTCGGCTGGCCGCCTCGTCCATGAGGTCGATGGCCTTGTCGGGAAGGAAGCGTCCGGTGACGTAGCGGTCGGAGAGGACGGCGGCCGCCACCAGGGCGGCGTCCTGGATCCGCACACCGTGGTGCACCTCGTAGCGCTCCTTCAGTCCCCGGAGGATGGCCACGGTGTCCTGGACCGAGGGCGGGGGGACGAAGACCTGTTGGAACCGGCGCTCGAGTGCGGCATCCTTCTCGATGTACTTGCGGTACTCGTCGAGGGTGGTGGCCCCGATCATGCGCAGCTCCCCACGGGCCAGCATCGGCTTGATCATGTTGCCCGCGTCCATGGCGCCTTCGGCCGCACCGGCCCCGACGATGGTGTGGAGCTCGTCGATGAAGGTGATGACCTCACCCTCGGCATCGGCGATCTCCTTCAGGATGGCCTTCAGCCGCTCCTCGAACTCGCCGCGGTACTTGGCCCCGGCGATCATCGATCCCATGTCGAGGCTGATGACCCGCTTGCCCTGGAGACCTTCGGGCACGTCGCCCTCGACGATGCGCTGGGCCAGTCCCTCGACGATGGCCGTCTTGCCGACGCCGGGCTCGCCGATCAGGACGGGGTTGTTCTTGGTACGCCGTGACAGGACCTGGATCACCCGGCGGACCTCCTCGTCACGACCGATGACCGGGTCCATCTTCCCCTGGCGGGCCAGGGCGGTCAGGTCCCTGCCGTACTTCTCCAGTGCCTGGAAGGTCTCCTCGGGATTCTGGGAGGTGACCCGGTGGCTGCCCCGCACGTCGCGCAGCGCCGACAGCAGGGCATCGCGGTCGACCCCCAGGCGATCGGCGAGCGCCAGCAGGACGTGCTCGACCGAGAGGTACTCGTCGCCCATGTCGACGCGTTGGTGATCGGCCGCCTCGAGCGCCTCGCGCAGGGCGCGGTCGATGGTGGGCTCGGCGCCTCCGAAGGCCTGGGGGAGCCGGCCCAGCTGCTCGGCCAGGCGCGACCGCACCACGGCGGGCTCCACGCCCACCCGGGTGAGGATCGGGCCGGCGATGCCGTCGCTCTGGTCGAGGACCGCGGCCAGCAGATGATCGGGGGTGACCTCGGCGTGGGAGGATTCACGGGCACGCTCGACCGCGGAGGCCAGGGCCTCCTGGGTCTTCAGGGTCCAGCGTTCGGGGTTGAGACTCATCGCGATCCTCCGTTTCCGTGAGGTGGCCGTCGGGTCGTGCGTGTCGGGACCGGCAGTTGGGACAGCGGGACCAGGTCGCGCCGGTACTGCCGGTGGGTGACGGCCACGGCCTCGCGGGCCGCGGCCCGGGTGGCCTCGAGTTCACGCTGGAGCCGGGCCACCTCGCCCTGCAGCTCGAGCACCCGTCGGACACCCTCGAGATTGAGCCCCTCGTTGGTCAGGTCCTGGATCTGGCGCAGCCGGTCGAGGTCGTGTTCCGAGAACCGCCGGCTACCACCCCGGGTGCGGCTCGGATCGAGGAGGCCCTTGCGCTCGTAGACCCGCAGGGTCTGCGGATGGACACCGGCCAGTTCGGCGGCCACCGAGATGACGTACACCGCACGGGTGCTCCGCTCGTCACTCATGTCACACCCCCAGTCCGGTCCGGGACGGCGGATCGATCACGCTGGCCAGCTCCTCGACGACCGCCCGTTGCTCCTCGGACAGCTCGGCCGGGACGGCGACCTCGACGGTCACCAGCAGGTCACCGGTCGAGGACTTCTTTCCCCCCGACACGCCGCGTCCCTTGACCCGGAAGGTCCGTCCCGAGGGTGTCCCCGCCGGCACGCGGAGGGTCACCGGATCCTCGAGCGTGGGGACGGTCAGGGTGGTGCCGAGGGCGGCCTCCGCGAAGCTGACCGGGACGGACAGGGTGAGGTTCCGCCCCCGGCGCCCGAACAGGCTGTGCCGGCCCACGCGGACGATGACGTACAGGTCACCCGAGGGACCGCCGCCGCGCCCGGCCGCGCCCCGGCCCTTGACGCGGATGCGCTGGCCGTCCTCGACCCCGGCGGGCAGCCGCACCTTCACCGACCGGTTCCGGTGCTCCACGCCGCTGCCGGCACAGGTCGGGCAGGGGTGGGTGACGATCGTGCCGCGGCCGCTGCACTGGGGACAGATCTGGCTGAGGGAGAACAGCCCCTGATTGTCCTGGAGCGATCCGGTCCCCCCACAGCGCGGGCAGGTGTCGGGTCGGGTGCCCGGGGCCGAGCCCGAGCCCGAGCAGGTGTGGCATCGGGCGTCGGTGGTGACGTTGACCGACGTGGTCACGCCGCGCACCGCGTCCTCGAAGGTCAGGTGCAGCTCGGTCTCGACGTCGGACCCCCGCTGCGGACCCGCCTGCTGGCCGCCGCGACGGCCGCGGCCGAAGAGCCCGCCGAACAGGTCACTGAAGTCACCCGAGTCCTCGACCCGGTAGCCGCCGGGGAACCCGCCGCCGGATCCACCGGGGAACCCGCCGGCGGAGGGGCCCATGGTCCGGACCTCGTCGTACTCCTTGCGCTTGTCGGCGTCACCCAGCACGTCGTACGCCGCGGAGATCTCCTTGAAGACCTCGTCGCTGCCGGGGTTGGTGTCCGGGTGGTGCTTCTTGGCCAGCTTCCGGTACGCGCTGGTGATCTCCTTGGCGGTGGCCGAACTCGGCACCCCGAGGGTCTTGTAGTAGTCCTTCTCGAACCATTCGCGTTGCGGCGCCACCGTGTCTCTTCTCTGTCCTACTTCGTCGTCGTTGTCGTGCGTGCTCCCACGAGGGCCGACCCTCCCGTCGGTTCGGCGTCAGGCCTCGACCATCACCATGGCCGGGCGGACCACCGTGCCGTGCCAGCGGTAGCCGGCCCGCATCACCTGGGCCACCCGGGGCTCACCCGAGGCCGTCGGCTCGGCACCCTCGGCCGCAGGCAGCTGCCCCACCGCCTCGTGCGCGTTCGGGTCGAACTCCTCGCCGAGCGGGCTGATCCGTTCGAGGCCCTCCTTGGCCAGGACTCCCTGGAGCAACCCGCTGGCCGCCACCAGGGCCTTGGCCTCGTCCGTGTCGGCGTCACCGACGTGGTCGGTGGCGAGGTCGAGGGCGTCGAGGACCGGCAGCAGCTTGTCCACCAGCGAGGCGGCCGCCCGGGCCACCTGCTCGGCCTGCTGCTTCAGGACCCGCTTCTTGTAGTTCTCGAACTCGGCCTGCAGGCGCCGCAGCGAGTCCAGGTACTCGTCCCGCTGAGCCAACGCCACCTCGAGCGGGTCCGCCTCGGTCACGTCGGTGGCGGGGGCCGCGTCGCCCGCGTCGGGCGGCCCGTCGTCCACCACCTCGGCGTCGACCACCTCGTCGTCGGTCCACGGGTCCCCGGCCTCAGGAGCGGGGGCCGGTCCGGCCCCCGCTCCGTCACCGTGGACGTGGCGGTGCGGCTCGTCTCCGATCGTCATCGACGATCAGTCCTTCTCGTCGACGATCTCGGCGTCGACCACCTCGTCGTCGTTCGCCTCCTCCGACGGCACCTCGCCGCCCGGGGCGGACGCGCTCTCCTTCGAGGCCTCCTCGTAGAGGCGCTGGCTGAAGGACTGGCTCGCCGTGAGCAGGGTCTCGGTGGACGTCTTGATGGCCTCGAGGTCGGTGCCCGCCAGTGCCTCCTTGAGGCTGGTCAGCGCGGTCTCGACCTTCTCCTTCTCATCACCCTCGAACTTCTCGCCCTGGTCCTTCAGGAGCTTCTCGGTCTGGTAGACGAGCGAGTCGGCGTTGTTGCGGACCTCGGCCTCCTCCTTGCGCTTCCGGTCGTCCTCGGCGTGGGCCTCGGCGTCCTTCACCATGCGCTCGATGTCGTCCTTGGCCAGCGACGACTGTCCGGTGATGGTCATCGACTGTTCCTTGCCCGTCGCCCGGTCCTTGGCCGAGACGTGGACGATCCCGTTGGCGTCGATGTCGAAGGTGACCTCGATCTGGGGAACGCCCCGAGGCGCCGGCGGCAGGTCGACGAGCTGGAACTTGCCGAGCGTCTTGTTGTACATCGCCATCTCGCGCTCGCCCTGGAGCACGTGCACCTCGACCGAGGGCTGGTTGTCCTCGGCGGTGGTGAACACCTCGCTCCGCTTGGTCGGGATGGTCGTGTTGCGCTCGATGAGGCGGTGCATGACCGCTCCCTTGGTCTCGATGCCCAACGACAGCGGGGTGACGTCGAGGAGGAGGACGTCCTTCACCTCACCCTTCAACACACCGGCCTGGACGGCGGCGCCGATGGCCACCACCTCGTCCGGGTTGACGCCCTTGTGGGCCTCCTTGCCGGTCAGCGACTGGACCAGGTCCTGGACCGCCGGGATGCGGGTCGATCCACCGACGAGGACCACGTGGTCGATGTCGGACTTGGACAGGCCCGAGTCGGCGATGGCCTGGTCGAAGGGGCCCTTGCAGCGGTCGACGAGATCGGCGGTGAGCTCGTTGAACTGCGCCCGGGTGAGCTTGACGTCGAGGTGCTTGGGCCCCTCGGACGTCGCCGTGATGAAGGGCAGGTTGATCTGGGTCTCCTGGACGGAGGACAGCTCGATCTTGGCCTTCTCGGCCGCCTCCTGGAGGCGCTGGGTGGCCATCTTGTCGGCGGACAGGTCGACGCCCTCGGTGTCCTTGAACGTCTTGACCAGCCAGTCGATGACCTTCTGGTCCCAGTCGTCACCTCCGAGCTGCGAGTCACCCGACGTGGACTTGACCTCGAACACCCCGTCGCCGATCTCGAGGACCGACACGTCGAAGGTGCCGCCGCCGAGGTCGAACACCAGGACCGTCTGGTCGGCGCCCTCCTTGTCGAGTCCGTAGGCCAGCGCGGCCGCCGTGGGCTCGTTGATGATACGCAGGACCTCGAGGCCGGCGATGGCGCCCGCTTCCTTGGTCGCCGTCCGCTGGGCGTCGTCGAAGTAGGCCGGGACGGTGATGACGGCCTGGTTGACGGTGTCGCCGAGGAACGACTCGGCGTCGCGCTTCAGCTTCCCGAGGATCCGGGCCGAGATCTCCTGGGGCGTGTAGTCCTTGCCGTCGATGTCGACGGTCCAGCCGGTGCCCATGTGGCGCTTGACCGAACGGATGGTGCGGTCCGGGTTCGTGATGGCCTGGCGCTTGGCCACCTCGCCGACGAGGACCTCGCCCGACTTGGCGAAGCCGACGACGGACGGCGTCGTACGACCGCCCTCGGCGTTCGGGATGACGACGGGCTCGCCGCCCTCCAGTACGGCGACGACCGAGTTGGTGGTCCCGAGATCGATTCCTACGGCCTTGGCCATCGTGATGCCTCCTACTCCCCCGCCCTCTTCGGGCTCCGGGGCTTGTCTGTTGTTCCGTGTCTTCGCTGGTACTGATCGACGCCTCATGGCGCTCGCGGCCGAGGTGACTGCGCCTCGCCCCCCGCAGCCGGCGGTGGGCCCTCGAGTACCGGGTCGTCGTGTCTTGCTCCAACTATAGCAAACCTAAGTGTCTCTATAACAAGTTTTTTGCATAATTCCTGTGATTTCTGGTCGCACGCCCCCGGGATACGCTCGATCCATGCCTCGACTGGTGCTACTCCGACACGGACAGTCGCTCTGGAACGCCGAGAACCTCTTCACCGGTTGGTACGACGTCGACCTGAGCGCCCACGGAGAGGACGAGGCCCGGGCGGCCGGGGCACTGCTGGCCGCCGACGGCGATCTCGACCTGCGGGTCGTCCACACGTCGCTGCTGACCCGGGCCGTCCGGACGGCCGATCTCACCCTCGGTGCGGCCGGTCGCCCGTGGCTGCCGGTGCGGCGGCACTGGCGCTTGAACGAACGTCATTACGGCGCCCTCCAGGGACTCGACAAGAAGGAGACGACCGACCGGCACGGCGAGGCCCAGGTGAAGGAGTGGCGTCGGGGCTATGCGACCCCTCCCCCTCCCGTCGAGCGGGGTGACGCCCACGACCCGGCGGGGGACCCCCGCTACCGCGACGTGCCGGCGGACATCCTGCCCCTCACCGAGTGCCTGGCCGACGTGGTGGCGCGGGCCGTCCCCTACTGGTCCGACGTCATCGTGCCGGACCTGCTCTCCGAGGGCCGGCGGGGCGGGGCCGTGCTGGTGGTGGCCCACGGCAACAGCCTGCGCGCCCTGCGCAAGCACATCGAGGGCATCGGCGACGACGAGATCGCGGATCTGGAGATTCCGACCGGCATCCCGTACGCCTACGAGTTGGGCGACGACCTCTCGGTGGTCTCCCACGGTTTCCTGGGTGACGCCGCGGTCGCGGCGGCGGCGGCCGAGGCCGTCCGCCACCAGGCCGGCTGACCCACGCCTCACCGGGCCCGACCGCTCCGACCCTTCCGACACCTCGTGGGTGCACCCGTGCCCCTCCGACCGGTCCCGCGTCACGCGACGAGTGGCCGGCCCGATGGGCCGGCCACTCGTTCGTTCGACCGTCGGAGGGGGGATCCGACGGGTTACTGCGCTGTCGAGGGGAGGGGGGCTTCCCCCGACAGGACCTTGTGGGCTCGACGAGCCCGGGTTGAGGGACGCCTACAGGGCGTCCGGCCCCCGCTCACCCGTGCGGACCCGGATGATCTCCTCGACGGGAAGGATCCAGACCTTGCCGTCCCCGATCTTCCCGGTCCCGGCGACATCGACGATGGCGTTGGCCACCTCGTCCACCTGGGCATCGTCGACGACGACCTCGAGCCGGATCTTCGGCACGAACTCGACCTCGTACTCCGCACCCCGGTAGACCTCGGTGTGGCCCCGCTGGCGCCCGAACCCCTGGGCTTCCGTCAGGGTCATCCCGTGGATGCCGAGGACCTTGAGGGCCTCCTTGACTTCATCGAGCTTGAACGGCTTGAGCACCGCCACGATCAGTTTCATTCTGCATGTCTCCTTTGGGTAACCGTTGTCGTCCAGTCTGCAGCCGGCGGAGCCGGTGTCGACCCGGTCAATTCGGTTCCTCTTCGTCTGCTGCCTGGAGCCGCCTGGCCTCACTGGCCTCACCGGCCATGGCGAAGGCGCCGACCCGCTCACCGAGGGTCTCGGTGGGGAAGGCCTCCTCGCCGTGGATGGCGAGGTCGCCGACCTCGAGGACCTCGTCCTTGTAGCGAGCACCCCGCAGGACCAGGCCGATCAGCTTCATCAGGATGAAGGTGACCAGAGCGGACCAGAGGATGACCCACACCGCAGCCCGGAACTGTTCCCACAGCTGGTGAGCCGAGCCGGTGTAGACCAGACCGCTGACGCTGAAGGGGACGCACTGGGTGGACGTCGGTGCGTAGGTGAGCGGGACCGAAGCCGGACCGCACGGGTACTGGATCATGCCCGGGTCGGCGAAGATGCCCAGCAGGAGGCCGCCGAGGAGGCCGGCGATGCCGTGCGTGTAGATGACACCGAGGGCATCGTCCACCGCCGAGAAGGGCTTGACCTTGGACAGGAAGTTCCAGGCGACCCACACGACGACGGTGCAGATGGCGCCCACGTAGATGGCGCCCTGGCCGTTGACCCAGCCGGCGCACGGGGTGATCCCGACGAGGCCGCAGATCATGCCGTTCACACCACCGAGGAAGGTGGGCTTCTTCTCCTTGGTCAGCCAGGCGTCCATGGCGATCCAGACGATGACACCGGTGGCGGTGGCCAGGTTGGTGTTGACGACGGCCGCCGCGGCGTCCGCACCTGCGTAGTACGGGTCACCACCGTTGAAGCCGTTCCAGCCCAACCACAGGATTCCGGCACCGACTCCCGCCATGATCAGGTTGTTCGGGATGGCGTGCTGGCGGTCCCGGAGGAGCCGTGGTCCGAGGACCCACGCCGCCACGAAACCGGACACACCGGCGGACATGTGGATCACGTACCCACCGGAGTAGTCGAGCGCACCCTCCTGGGCGAAGTAGCCGCCGCCCCAGAGGAGGAAGGCATTGATGCTGTAGACGAAGGTCGACCACAGCGGTACCAGCAGGCACCAGGCGCTGAACTTGATGCGACCGAGCACACTGCCCATGAAGAGGAGCGGGGTGATCGCCGCGAACACGAACTGGAAGTAGGCCAGCGTCGCGGTGGGGAAGTGGAACGGGATGACCGTGTTGGCCGCCGACACCGCTTGGCCCTGGAGTCCGGTCGGGCTGGTGATCGGGCCCGGCTTGCCCCAGAAGTTGTGGAAGAAGTAACTCAACCCCTTGCCTGTGCCGAACTGGGTCTGCACGCCGTCTTTGACCCCTCCACCCCAAGAGTTGGGACCGAAGCCCATCTTGTACTCGTAGAGGAACCAGATGACCATGACGATCGAGAAGCCGGCGAACATCATCGCCATGACGTTGACCGCCCACTTCTTCTGGACGAGCGATGCGTAGAGCACCGCCAGTGCCGGGAGGCTCATCAGTCCGACGAACGTCGCGGCCACCATCTGCCACGTGTTGTCCCCCGGATTGAGCCACGACGGATACGGGATTTGAACCAGGTTTGCTGCTAGCACTGCTGGGTGCTCCTCTCCTCAGTTGCCTCGTGCGTTGACTGCATCCCGGCCGTCCGACCCTCACGGGGCGGACGATGGGAGCCAAGGCAGGCAGATTCGCTCTGCCGGGTCACACAATGCAGCGTGGGGATTTCGGCACGGTCACTGCAGTGTTACCAACGCGTGAACTGGAGTCCCCGTAGGGCTCCCACCCGCACCAGGCACGAACTTCCTGCTCACGGGTGAATTCCCGCCCCCATTCACCGGGACCGGATCGACCGGCCGTTCAGACCGTGTCACCTCGGCGCCACGCACTGTGTCGTAGCCGACGGCACTCCGACGGCACTCCGACGGCCCAGTGGGCCGACGGGACCGCGCGCCCCGGAACCGCCGTGTGGACGCGATCCGGCCCCGGGGGGCGTGGGAGGTGGACAGGAGTCCGCGGGACGCACGAGGAGCGGCGGGCACACCCGTCCGCAAGACCAGGGGGTCACCCGATGCGCGTGCGGCCGGGTGCGGCGCAGCCGTCCCCGTGCGGGTCGACGCCCGGACGCCGCGGCGCCTGCGCCCTCAGCTGTCGGTCTTGGGCTTCGGCGGCCGCACCGGACCGGTGACCGGCGGCGTGTAGCGCTTGTTGGGCTGGGCGCGACGGGCCGGAGCCCCGGGACCGGCCGGCGCGTCTCCGGACTTGGCCAGCTTCAGCTTCTGCCCCAGCCGGTAGGCGCGGACCAGGTACCAGGAGCCGATGAGGAGGAACGGCACGCCGAATCCCCAGTAGTGGAGATTGAAGATCGACAGGCCGTAGAGCGCGCAGGCGACGCCGAGGAACAGGCGCTTGCGGAACCAGGCGCTGGCGAGCATCGCGAACGCCAGTCCGAAGAGGACGATGGTCAGCGTGCTGTCCACCGTCGTCACCGGCTTGGCGCTCTTCGACCCGAGGCTACTCACCACGAGGATGGCCACGAGCCCGGCGAGCGGTGCCGCCGCCAGGCCGATCAGGCGTTCCTTGTCGTCGGCGTGGGCGATCGCCTCCTCGAGCTCCTCGACGCTCTCCGGAGCCTCGGGCTCGGTGGTGGGCCGCGAGTCCGCCTTGATCACGGCGCGGGTGAATCGCTCAGCGAGTGTGGGCTTGTCCGGGTCGGCGGCCATGCGCAACGGTAGCGCGACGCGAGCGGGGGCCTCCACGCCGCGCTGGGAGGGTCAGGACCTCGTGCCTCGTGAGCGACGCCGGAGCACCACCCAGACCAACAGGCCGGCCGCCGCCGCCAACCCGATTGCGGGGAGCACCACCCGCACCGCCGAGGTCTGGGCGGAGGCGACCGTCTGGGGCGTCGAGAACAGGCCGGGGTCGTCGGACGCGACGACGCCGCGGATCCTCGATCCGACCGGCAGCTGGGTCGAGCCCGGCACCCCCTGGGTGTAGTGGACGCCCTGGTAGACGTACCTGGCGGTGCACTCGAAGCCCGCGGGACTCGACCCGGTCCCGCCGACCAGAGCCAGGCACTTGACGACGGTGGCCTCCACCGGCACGCCGTTGGCCTTCAGGTTGTCGACCTGGCTGTTCTTCCGGACACCGGCGACCAGCAGCACACCGGCCACGACCATCACGGCCACCACTGCGAGGACGGCCGCCCAGTGACCCAGTCGGCCGGCGTCGACCTCCACGCCGGCACCCCGCAGGGTCCCCACGCGCGGCGAGTCGTCCGACACCTCGTGGGCACCGGGTGCCCCGGACTCCTGGACCTCACTCATCGGCGTGGCTCTTCCCCCGGAGGATCGGTGCGCCGCACGGGACGGCGACACTCACCGGTGCGGCGGCAGATGGTAGCAGCGCGGGTCCCGACCGACCCCGCCACCGTTCGCGGGTCGGTGTCCGCGGGGGTCCACCCACAGTCCGACATCGTGCAATCGATCCCCGTTACCCTGGGCCCATGGCGACCGGACCCAAAGCGACCGACCTCAAGGAGATCTGGCTCTTCTCCAGCTGCAGCGGCTCGGAGCTGCGCAAGATCCGCGCCTCGCTGGACGCCGTCTCGGTGCCCGCGGGCAAGATCCTCGTCGAAGAGGGGCGTATCGGCCAGGAGTTCTTCATCATCGTCGACGGGTCGGCCAAGGTGACCCGGAACGGCAAGAAGGTCGCGACCCTGGGAGCCGGCAGCCACTTCGGTGAACTAGCGCTCCTCGACCGTCGTCCCCGGTCGGCCTCGGTCGTCTCGGAGACCGACATGGACGTGCTCGTGATGTCCCAGCGCCAGTTCAACGGTCTGCTGGAGTCGGTCCCGACCATCGCCCGCAAGATGCTGTCGGCACTGGCCACCCGGCTGCGCGAGGCCGACGCCAAGGCCTTCGGCTGATCCGACCCCGTTGAGCGGCCGGGCCACCGCGACCCGGGTCCGTCACCCCTCCGTGGACGTCACTCGTCCGACGAGGTCTCCTCGGTCGGCTCCGGCTCGGCGGACGTCGGTGCCCCGGCTCCCACTGCCACCGGTTGACCCATCGACTCCTCGAGGAGTTGGGACAGGTCCATGACCCGGACGTCGTCCTCCTTGGCATTGGCCCGGACGGCGTCGTCGAGCATGATCATGCAGTAGGGACACGCCGTCGACACGACATCGGCGCCGGTGCCGATGGCCTCGTTCGTCCGCTCCATGTTCACCCGGGTGCCGATGTTCTCCTCGAGCCACATGCGGGCACCACCGGCACCGCAGCAGAAGCCCCGCTCGCGGCAGCGCTTCATCTCGATCTGCTTCGCCCCCGGGATGGCGTCGATCACCGAACGGGGCTCGTCGAAGACCCGGTTGTGGCGACCCAGGTAGCAGGGGTCGTGGTAGGTGACCGATCCGGCGTACCCGCCGCCCGGGGTGAGCTTGCCGGCCTGGACCAGGTGGTCGAGGAGCTGGCTGTGGTGGATGACCTCGAAGTTCCCACCGAGGGCCGGGTACTCGTTGGCCAGCGAGTTGAAGCAGTGTGGGCAGGTGGCGATGACCTTCTTGACCCCGGCGTCGTTGAGGGTCTCGATGTTCTTCATCGCCTGCTCCTGGTACAGGTACTCGTTGCCGAGACGCCGGACCGGGTCACCCGTGCAGGACTCCTTCGGACCGAGGATGCCGAAGCTCACACCGGCCCGGTGGAGCATCCGTGCCGTCGCCTGCGCCCCCTTGCGGGCCCGCTCGTCGAGGGCTCCGGCGCAGCCGACCCAGTACAGGTACTCGACGTCGTCGGGAATGGTCCCGCTGATGACCGGCACCTCGAAGTCCAGCGATTCGATCCAGTCCGTCCGCTTGGCGCCCCCGAGACCCCACGGGTCGCCCTGGTTCTCGACGTTGCGCAGCATCAGTCCGGCCTCGGAGGGGAACTCGGACTCCATCAGCACCTGGTACCGGCGCATGTCGATGATCGTGTCGATGTGCTCGATGTCCACGGGGCACTGCTCGACGCAGGCACCACAGGTGGTGCACGACCACAGGACGTCGGGGTCGATCACCAGACCCTTGCCGACGAGACCCTCGACCTCCAGACCGGCCGACCGGTTCTTCTGCATGAGGCGGTCGGCGTTGGCGAACATGTTGTCCCGCAGGTCCATGATCAGGAGCTTGGGCGACAGCGGCTTGCCGGTGTTCCACGCCGGGCACTGGGACTGGCAGCGGCCGCACTCGGTGCAGGTGGCCATGTCGAGGAGTTGCTTCCAAGAGAAGTCCTCCATGCGGCCGGCACCGAAGACGGCCTCGTCGTCGTCACCGACGTCCTCCATGGTCATGTCCGGCGTGGAGGCCAGCGCGCCGAGGGCACGCGGGCGCCGCGAGGTGGCCACGTTGATGGGGGCCAGGAAGATGTGGAGGTGCTTGGAGTAGGCGACGAACACCAGGAAGCCCATGATGATGGCGATGTTGACGAGCAGGAAGGTCGTCTCGAGGACGCTGTTCACCCCGGTGCCCAGGGGGTGCAGGGCCTTGGCCAGGCCGTGGGAGGCGAAGGCCCACCAGCCGTAGGGGAAGTAGCCCGTGTTGACCTGGGCGGCCCGGTAGAGGAGGAGTGACGAGATCACCCCGAAGATGGCCAGGAGCACCAGCCACGCGGCGCCGGTGTGGGAGCCGAAGAACCGGGACCGCCGGTTCTCGCGCTTGGGGGAGTGGATGACGCGGATGACGACGAACGTGGCGATCGACACCAGTACGGCGACGGCGAAGAAGTCCTCGAGGAAGCCGATGACGGCCAGGTGGCCGATCAGGGGGATGTAGTAGTCCCGCCAGAACAGGGCCCCGAAGGCCTCGATGATGGTGAGGATGAGGATCGTGAATCCCCACATGGTGAAGAAGTGGGCCATGCCGGGCACGGTCCACTGGAGGAGCTTCTTCTGCCCGGCGACCTCGACCAGTTCGGCCTGCAACCGCTTCGGGATGTCCTTGGCCCGACTCGGCACGGAGGGCTGGCCGGAGGCGATCAACCGGCCGAGCCAGAAGAACCGTCGACCCGCGATGGCGAGCATCACGAAGGTGATGGCGAGTCCGATGCTGATTCTGACGGCCACTACACGTCCTCCTGGGAGTTACTGATGGGTAACCAAGTTAGCGGGGGGTGGTACGGATAGAGAAATCCGCAGGGGTCACACGCGGAAATTGTCCGCGTACCGACTCGGCGTCGGTCCCCACTGGCCCTGGTACTTCGACTTCAGTCCGTCCGAGCCGTACGGGTGCTCGGCCGGGGTCGTCATCTGCAGGAAGCTGATCTGGCCGATCTTCATGCCCGGGTAGACGGTGATCGGCAGACTGGCCACGTTGGACAGCTCGAGGGTCAGGTGCCCGTCCCAACCGGCGTCCACGAAGCCCGCCGTGGAGTGGATGAGCAGTCCGAGGCGTCCGAGGGAGGACTTGCCCTCGAGCCGGGCCACCAGATCGGACGGCAGGGTCACCTTCTCGGTGGTCGAGCCCAGGACGAATTCACCCGGGTGGAGGATCAACGGCTCCTCGCCCACGTCGACCAGCTCGGTCAGGTCCTCCTGGTCCTCGCGGACGTCGATGACCCGGCTGGTGTGGTTGCGGAACAGGCGGAAGTACCGGTCGACGTGCAGATCGACGGACGAGGGCTGGATACAGGCCTCGTCCAGCGGGTCGATCGTGATGTGGCCGGCGGCGAGCGCCTCGCGTATGGAGCGGTCAGAGAGAACCATGTCCGACAGACGATAGTGTGTTCTCCTCATCGCGGGTGTAGCTCAATGGTAGAGCGCCAGCTTCCCAAGCTGGACACGCGGGTTCGATTCCCGTCACCCGCTCTTCGGAGCGTCCCTGGTCAAGGTTGGTGTCTCGTCGGTCAGGCGGTCAGGCGGTCGTCGGCGTTCAGGCTCCTTGCCCCCGACGTGCTCCTGTCCCACTCCTGTCCCCTCCTGTCCCCTGACACTCCTTGACACTCCTAACTCCTGACTGTGCCCCGGAATCGAATCCTTGGATCTGAGGGGGTCGGGCACTTGCGAGGACCTGCGCCCGGGGCGCAGGCGGATCCGAACGGTGCCCCACCCATCCCGCGTTGTGAGACAGGTTCAGAAGCGCAATCACCTGCACGCTGCTACCTGTCGGTGTCCCTCAGCTCACCGACCCACCGAGGCCCAGCTTCGTCAGGTCAGGTCAGGTCAGCGAGCAGCTTGCGCACGCGATCGTCGATGTCATCGACGATGGGCCGGACGGCTTCGAGCGGCTTGCCGGCAGGATCTTCCAGTTCCCAGTCGAGATAGCGCTTGCCTGGGAACACGGGGCAGGTATCCCCACAACCCATGGTGACGATGACGTCCGACTCCCGGGCCAGCTCGTCGGTGAGTGGCTTGGGGAACTCGCGGGTCGGATCGAGCCCACGCTCTTCGAGGATGGCGACCACCGAGGGGTTGAGCTGGTCCGCTGGCTCCGAACCGGCGGAGCGTACGTCGATGCGCCCCTCGGCGTAGTGGTCGAGCAGAACTCTGGCGGCAAGGCTCCGTCCCGAGTTGTGGATGCAGAGGAACAGGACCACCGGCCGATCGCTCACCGGGCACCTTCCAGAGTGGTTCGCCCTGAAGGGGTGGGGTAGCGGCCTCTCGCCCAGAGGGACACGTAGACCAGGCCAACGAGCACCGGGACCTCGATCAACGGACCGACGACGCCGGCCAGCGCCTCGCCGCTCGTCACGCCGAACACACCGATGGCCACGGCGATGGCCAGCTCGAAGTTGTTGCCCGCTGCGGTGAACGACAGCGTGGCCGTTCGCTCATAGGGAAGGCCGATGGCCCGACCGTAGGCGAACGTCCCGAACCACATGATGGCGAAGTAGGCCAGGAGTGGAAGGGCGATCCGGGCGACGTCCGCCGGGTGCGACGTGATCGTGTGGCCCTGGAGGGCGAAGAGGATGACGATCGTGTAGAGCAGCCCGTAGAGAGCGAAGGGCGCGATGCGCGGGATGAGCCTGGTCTCGTACCACTCCCGCCCCCGGCGCCGCTCGCCGACGGTCCGGGTGAGATAGCCCGCCACCAGAGGGATGCCGAGGAAGATGGCAACAGTCTCGGCGATGCGCCAGATCGACAGCTGGAGCCCGACGGTGCGCAGGCCGAGCCAACCCGGAAGCACCTTCAGGTAGAAGTAGCCGAGCAGGGCGAAGGCCACCACCTGGAACAGCGAGTTGAGCGCGACCAGCACGGCTGCGGCCTCCCGGTCGCCGAGTGCGAGGTCGTTCCAGATGAGGACCATGGCGATGCAGCGGGCCAGGCCGACGATGATCAGTCCGGTCCGGTAGGCGGGAAGGTCAGGCAGCATGAGCCACGCCAGCGTGAACATGACGAGTGGCCCGATCACCCAGTTGATGACCAGGGACGAGACCAGGGTGCGCCGGTCCCGGGTGACGGTGCCCAATTCGTCGTAGCGCACCTTGGCCAACACCGGATACATCATCACCAACAGGCCGATGAAGATCGGCAGCGACGTCCCCGAGGTGACCTGGACCGAGTCGAGGTGTGTGTTGAGGCTGGGAATCGCCCGCCCGAGCACGAGGCCGAGTGCCATCGCCAGGATGATCCACAGCGGCAGGAACCGGTCGAGGAAGGAGAGACGCGCGACCACCGCCTCGACGGCCTCTTCTTCGGACCGTGCCACGTCGGAGGACGCCGCGCTCACGCGTGGTCTCCACTGGCGCCGCTTTGGTCACTCAGCAGCACGAGGACGAGCCGGCCGAAGCCTCCACGGACTCAGGTCGGGAGCTGCAGCCGGCCGACTCGCCGGGTGCGGCCGATCGCAGTTGGCCGGCCGGCATGTCGGTGTCCGACAGGACCGTGTAGATCTCCCACGGCTCTCCGCCGGGGCCGTCTACCCACACCTTGTCCTGGACGGCGTAGCAACACGACGTCTCCTCCTCCAACGCCGTCGCCAGACCTGCGCCGGTGAGTCGAACCTGGGCCGCGGTCACCTCGTCGGGCGTGAGCACCTCGACGCCGAGGTGGTTGAGCGTCCCCGGGGTCTGGTTGGCATCTTCGATGAGGACGAGCTTCAGCGGCGGGTCGGGGACGGCGAAGTTGGCGTAGCCGGGACGCACCTTGGCCGGCTCGGTTCCGAAGAGCTTCGAATAGAAGATGATCGCCTCGTCGATGTCGGCGACATTCAGTGCGAGCTGGACACGGGACATGGTCACGTCCTTTGATAGATTGACTGATGTCGATGGTAACGGAAAGATCGATACCTGTCAATGAAAAGAGGTCGGCTGTGGCCAAGACGACGCGGATCGCCGACGTGGGCGAATCCGGCCTGTGCTGCGCCTCGGTCATCGATACGCCGCTCAGCCATACCGACGCCGTCACGCTGGCTCACGTGTTGGCAGCGCTCGCCGACCCGGTGCGACTGCAGCTCTTCTCGATCGTCGCTGCACAGGGCGAGGTCTGTTCGTGTGACCTCGAGGCTCCTCTTGGCCGGAGTCAGCCGACCATCTCCCATCACACCAAGCTGCTGGCCGAAGCGGGACTGATCGTGGGCGATAAGCGTGGCCGGTGGGTCTGGTGGCGCATCGAGCCCACCCGTCTGGCCGACGTGCGCCGGGCGCTCGGTGGCTGATCGCACGGTCGGATCCGGGAACGGCCGCTGAGGAACGCTGACCTCCGCCCGTTCATCCCGCAGGTGTCGGAGTGGGGCACTCGACTACCCATTGCTCCCATCGCCGCGGTGACGGTGCAGTAGCGGGGACCCGCTGACGGCGACCGACGTTCCGTGCCGTCCGGTGTGGGGGCGCCCACCGGCGGTCACGCCCTCGGTCCGTCCCGGGCGCGAGGCATACTTCTCGTGTGATCGACGCACCGAACGTCCTGCTCGTGATGACCGATCAGGAGCGCTACCCGCCGCCCTACGAACAGGACGCACTGGCCCGCTTCCGTCACGACCAACTCGGGGCCCGGCAGTCGCTCAAGGAGGGCGGGCTCGAGTTCCATCGGCACTACGCCGGTGCGACCGCGTGCCTTCCCAGCCGGACCACCCTCTTCACAGGGCAGTACCCGTCGCTCCACGGGGGTCGTCAGACGGACGGACTGGCGAAGAAAGCCACCGACCCGGCGATGAGCTGGCTCGACCCCAACTCGGTGCCCACGCTCGGCGACTGGTTCCGCGCCGGGGGGTACCAGACGCACTACCGAGGCAAGTGGCACATCTCCCACGCGGACCTCCTGATCCCCGGGGGTCACGAGAGCCTGATGGCCTCGGACGCCGAAGGACGCGCCCTGGCCGAGGCGGTGGCGTCCTACCGCCGGGCCGACCGCCTGGATCCCTTCGGGTTCTCCGGATGGATCGGACGGGAGCCCCACGGCGTGGCGAAGGCGGACTGCGGCACCGTCCGCGACGGGGTGTTCGCCGACCAGGTGGTGGAGCTGTTCCAGGAGCTGGCCGCCAAGCCCGCGGACGGCCCGTGGCTGGCCGTCGCGTCGTTCGTCAATCCCCACGACATCGCCTTCAACGGTTGGGCCTGGGAGAACCTGCTCGGGTACGCCGCCGTCGACGAGTCGAGCCTCCCCGACATCCCCGAGGCCCCGTCGCAGGGTGACCCGTTCGACGGTCGGCCCGACTGTCAGGAGGCGTTCGCCAAAGCCTGGCCGAAGATGATCTACGAGCAGAACACCGACGCGGCCTACCGGCGTCTCTACCACCACCTGCACAGGCTGGTGGACGGGGCCATCGGGAGGATCCTCGAGGCGCTCGACGCCACCGGTATGGCCGACAACACCATCGTGGTGCTGACGTCCGACCACGGGGATCTCCTCGGATCCCACGGGGGCATGATGCAGAAGTGGCACAACTCCTTCGACGAGACCATCCGGGTGCCGCTCGTGATCAAGGGGCCGGGTGTGGTCGGATCCGCAGCCGGGGTCACCACCCCGACGAGCCACGTCGACCTCGTGCCGACGCTCCTGGGCCTGGCCGGCATCGATCCCGTGGCGGCCGCGGAGGTCGTCGCCCGCACCCACGTCGAGACCCGTCCCCTGCCCGGGCGGGACCTGAGCCGGGTGGTCACGGGTTCGACAATGGAGGAGGAGCTCGCCACGCCCCTCTACTTCATGACCGAGGACAACATCAGCCGGGGCCTCTCGGCCTTCAACGTTCTGACGGGTGAATCCTACGAACCCATTCCCGAGCCCTCGAAGCTCGAGGCGGTCATCGCTCCGCTCCCCACGGGGCCCGACGGTGCGGAGGAACTGTGGAAGCTGTCGCACTACTACGAACGGCTCGACGAGTTCGACCAGGAGCACGGTGTGGCGCCCGATCCGTTCGCCGGTCCGGCGGCCGAGCCCCAGTGGGAGCTCTACAACCTGACGGCCGATCCCGAGGAGCGGAGCAATCTGGCCCGCACGGCCTCGGCGCCACGGTCCGAGCTGGAAGGCGTCCTGGACGGGCAGCGCCGGTCCAAGCGGCTCGTGCCCGAGCTGCGCAACCCTGCCTCCTGACCCAGTGGCGCTCGACCCGGGTACCCGAGGGGGGCGAACCCCACACGTTCAGTCGGCGGCGGCCCGTCCGGGGTCCTTCAGACCGGTGCGGAGGATCTCGACGCTCAACAGCAGGACCCAGCCAGGAAAGAGGAGCTCCACCCAGGGCGTGACGCCGAAGCTGAGGAGGAGGACGAGTCCGACGGCGAAGCCCACGAACGAGAACCAGCGGGGGAGTGCGTCCGTGCGGAGGATGATGGTCGCCGTGCTGAGGGTGAACACCGCAGCCATGCGCATGGCGTAGGTGTTGAGGAGCAGCCCGGTGACCTGGCGGCCCAGATCCAGCAACGCGCTTCCGGCAGCCGGTCCGTCCCGGAGGACCGAGTCGTTGATCAGACCACCGGCTACCGCCGACGCCGCGAAGAGCATGGCGACGAAGAGCAGCCCACTGCCCAGGAACACGGTGGCGAAGAACCGGTCCTCCCGCTGGCCGATCCGGTCCCTCAGCACACCGATGAACCAGAGGAAGGCGATCCCGGCGTACGGGACGAGGTGGAGGGCGAACGAGACGGTGCCCCGCCTCGAGGTCTCGCCGAGCCACGTACCCACGGTCGCCGGCTGGGCCGGTGAGGCGAGGTTCACCAGGGTGAGCGCCACCCCGAGCAGGATGGAGAAGATGACACCGGCCACACCTGCCGCCCGGGGCGTCCGCAGGCCTTTGCGGATCAACGCACCGTCGCCGATGGATGGTGGAAGGTCTGGCGACTGTGACACGATCTCGTTCCCTTCGTACGTCGCCTCCATCAGCCGGATGGAGGGCGGTCGTCGCACCCGGGTGCTCCGACCCCGGGGGGAGAGACCCGGGTGCACGGAGATCCTGTCACAGGGCCGAACCTCGCTGGGAGTGTGAAGAGAGTGCACCTGCGTCGAGCGATCGGCACCGTACGGGCGGTGTTCACCTCACCCAGGAGTGACGCCGTGGCCGGCCTCGTGCTCGGGGTGCAGAGCATCCCCGACGGACTCGCCACCGGCGTCCTGGCAGGGGTGAACCCTCTGGCGGGGCTCTACGCCTACCTGGTAGGCACGGTCGCGGGTTCCCTGTCCACCTCCTCGGTCTTCATGGTGGTCCAGGGCACCGGCGCCATGGCGCTGCTCATCGCGGACGTGCCGTCGCTCCATTCGGGCCACGATGCGGGTACAGCACTGTTCACCCTGTCGGTGCTCACCGGGCTGGTGATGGTGGTGGCCGGTGTGCTGAAGCTCGGGGCCGCCCTCCGCTTCGTGTCCAACGCCGTCATGGTGGGCTTCATCAACGCCGTGGGCGTCAACATCGTGCTCGGTCAGCTCAGCAATCTGACCGGCTACTCGGCCCCCGGGGCGAACCGGGTGCTACGCGCCCTCAACACCTTCCGGTCCCCGGGTCACCTACACTGGCCGAGCATCGCCATCGGGCTCGCCACCATCGGAGGCATCCTCCTCCTCGAGCGCACCCGGGTCGGATCACTCGGACTCGTGCTGTCGGTGATCGTGACCTCGGGCCTCGTGTACGTCGTCGGCCTGACGGGGGTCGCCACCCTGCACGGTCTCGGGGTGACCATCTCGGGCCTGCCGAGGCCGGTGCTCCCCCGCCCGGGGCTGATTCCGCCACTCCTCGTTCCCGCCTTCTCGCTCGCCTTCGTCGGGCTGGTCCAAGGTGCCGGGGTGTCGGCCAACTTCCTCAATCCCGACGGATCCGCTCCCGACGCATCCCGGGACTTCGTCGGCCAGGGAGTGGCCAACATCGCCAGCGGTGTCTTCCAGGGCATGCCGGTCGGAGGGTCGGTGTCCGCGTCGGCCATCAGCAAGCAGGCCGGCGCACGCACGCGGCTGGCGCCACTGGTCGCCGGACTCGTAATGGCGCTGACCATCGTCGCCCTCGGTGGCGTGGTCGACTACATCGCCATGCCGGCCCTCGCCGGTCTGTTGATCCTGATCGGACTCCGGACCATCGACCTGATTGACGTCCGGTCGGTGTGGCGCACGGGGCTGATCCAGAAGGTCGTGTTCGTGACGACGTTCGTGCTGACGATGATCATCCCGCTCCAGTACGCGGTCCTCGTCGGAGTCGCCGTGTCGATCATCCTGTACGTCGTCAAGCAGTCGAACCAGGTGACCGTCAAGCAGCTCACTCGCGACGCGGGGGGCCACGTCATCGAGATCGACCCCCCGACCGAGCTGCCCCCGTTCTCCGTCGTGGTCCTCCAGCCCTACGGCAGCCTCTTCTTCGCCGCGGCCCCGGTGTTCGAGGCGGCCCTGCCCACTGCGGGTGAGCGGTCACGGTCGACGGTCGTCATCGTGCGACTGCGCGGACGCGCCGAGCTCGGGACGACGTTCATGGACGTGCTCCACCGCTACGCGTCCTCGTTGCGCGACCTGGACTCGCAGCTGGTACTCGTCTCGGCGAACCCCCGGATCCGCGAGCAGCTCGACGTCACCGGCATCACCGAAGTGATCGGTGAGACGAGCATCTACGAGGGGAACGAGCGGATCGGTGCGACGCTGCAGCGCGCCTACGACGACGCGGTCACCTGGGTGGAGGCCCGCCGTGACCGACCGGAGCCCCGGGACGGCCCGCCGTGACCGGCACCGGGCCCCAGCCGTCCTCCGCGGTGGCGGGTCACGGCTCCGCCCTCCAGGCGCTGCACCGGGTCTCGTGGAGGTCCGTCGTGCAGGTCGGCCTACTGATCCTCACCGTCGCCATCATCGTTCGCACGGTCGCCGGACTCGACCTCGCCGAGCTGGCACACGTGCTCGGGGATGCCACCTGGGGAGTGGTCCTCGTGGGCCTCGTGATCGCCCAGGTGGCCCCGGTCATGAAGGCGATCTCCACGATCGGGTCGGTGCCCGTCGAACATCCCTTCGGCCCCGTCTACCTCCTCCAGCTGGCGCTGGCGTACGTCGGGATCGCCGTGCCGACGAGCGCGGCCCGCATCGCCATGGAGGTGCGCTTCCTGCAGAAGCAGGGCATGGCGGCCGGCGCCGCACTCGGCAGCGGGCTGATCGAGAGCCTCTCCGGCTTCGCCGTCGAGATCCTCCTGCTCGGAGGTCTGCTGCTGTTCACCCCCCAGACGCTCCATTTCGACCTCTCCGCACCGTCCCTCCCCGACTGGCGGAAGATCCTGGTCATCCTCGTGATCCTCGCCGCTGTCCTGGGGCTGGCGGCGATCGCCGCCCCCCGGCACCGGCACCAGTTGGTGACGTGGGTGCGGAAGTTCGTGGAGGACGGCCGACACGCCTTCGCCGGCCTCGATTCTCCCCGACGGCTCCTCCTCCTCTTCGGTGGCAACTTCGGGGCCATTCTGATCAGTGCGGCCTCCATCGGCGTGTTCGCCCGGGCGATGGGCACGCGTGTGTCGTTCAGCGACCTCATCGTCATCTTCATCACCGTGTCGCTGCTGGCCGGTCTGCTGCCCGTGCCCGGTGGGATCGGCGTGGTCGGGAGCGGCATCACGTTCGGGCTGATCGCCGCCGGCATGCCCGAGGAGCCCGCCTTCGCCGCCGCCGTCCTCTACCGGCTGGCCACCTTCTACCTGCCACCCGTCTGGGGGTTCTTCGCCTTCCGTTGGCTGGAGCGCCACGGACTTCTGTGACGGCTCGAGCTCCGCGCCTCCCGCGGTCGGAGCCGCAGTTACTGGATCGGCGGGGGTGTGCCGTCGGTGCTGGCCGCGAGGTGCGGGTCCCAGGAGCACAACGAGCAGGCGTGCCGGAACACCGAGCGTGCGAACGCCAGCGCCTCCGCGTGGGGATCGTCGAGCGTCCGGATGTCGTCCCAGTCGAGCACGAACTCCCCGAGGGTCGCGTCCCAGCGGGCCGACCGCGGCGTCAGCGCAGCCCCGGTCAATCCGTCGGGGACCGGATGGGCGTAGGCGTAGAACGCCGCCTTCGGGTACCGGGCATCGCCCGGCCACCACCCGACGGCGACCTCCTGGGCGTCCATGGCGTTCCGCATGATGAAGTCGTCCGTGGGAGGTTCGGCCGGGCTACCGGAGAAGAGGTTGGTGGCCAGGTCGAACGAGCCCCACCAGGCGTTGACCGGGGTCGACCGCCCCCGGTACGGCGCACGGAACGCGGTCAGCACCCGGGCGGCACGGGTGGCGGCCTCGAAATACGCCGTCACCCGGTCGACGTCATAGCGGGCGTGCTCCTCGTCGGCGTCGAGCGGGGTGTCCCAGGGGACCTCCTGGGGCGTCGGGTCGATCGCCACGTGCCCGCACAGGCCGGCCACCGCAGCCAGCACCTCACGGGTGACCGCTCCCACGGCGCGGTGGGGGCTGAGGGGGATCCGGGCCGTGCGCCCGTCGCTGTGCTCGACGAGCGCTTCGTGCGCCCGCAGGTCGAGCACGACGGCGACAGCTCCGGAGCCGTCGGGTGCGGGAAGCGGCGAGGTCTCCCAACCGCGCGCGGACAGTCGGAGCGCGCCGTGTTGGAGCTCCGGTTCCGGTGGGGCCAGCGCCACCGCCAGCTTGCCCAGCACCTGGGTGTGGGCGTGGAGCGTGTCACAGGTCTCGGCCCAGGACTCGTAGGAGACGGCGGGCCACGGCGACGGCATGTCACCCACCCTAGCGACGGCCGACCGCTGCGTCCCGGGTCAGCGGATCTGCTCGATGATGAGCGACGAACTCGACCCGTCGGTTCCACCGGCCAGGGGTGTGACTGTCAGCGCCGACGGATTGCCCACGGGGTTGCGGATGGTCAGGACCGAATTGACGACCGTGGTCTGCACCAGCACGGTCTCCACGATCAGCGACGTTCCGGCGGCCCTGCCGACCACGGTGTAGCCCAGCTGCTGGACCCCGGCCCCCGAGTCGAGGCCCACCACCAGTTGGCCCGCCTCATCGACCGATACCTGGAAGGAGACCTGGTAGGTGCCGATGGCCGGGAGCTGGGGCTGCGTGGCGGAATTGGCCACGATCGATCCGTCGGTGGGACCCGGGTGCGGGAAGGACACCGCTGCGCCCTGCGCCCTGCGCCACCGTCGCCGAGTTGTCCGGCGGCGCCAACGCGTAGAACTCGGCGAAGTGGATCGCCCCGCCCGTCCCGGCGGGTCCCTGCGGACCCTGGGGACCGATTGGTCCCGGGGCACCGGTGGGACCCGGGAAGCCCGGCAGGCCCTGTACGCCCGGCAGGCCCTGTGGACCGGCTGGACCCTGTGGACCGGCTGGACCCGTGGCACCGGTCGGCCCGGCGGGTCCGGCGGGTCCGGCGGCACCGGAGCCCGGGGTAGCGGCGATGCCCACGACCCAGCCGCTGGAGTTCGTCCCCGCGGCGTTGCCGGCGTAGGAGGCTCCACCGAAGGCGAACACCCCACCGTCCTTCGCCACCAGCCAGTAGCCGAGCCCGTCACTGGTGGAGACCAACCCGACGACGGGTCCGTTCAGCCGGGCCGGGGCCGATCCGTAGTTCGTCGCGCCGCCGAAGGCATGGACCTGACCGGCGGCGTCGACGACCCAGTACCCGCCGGCCGGACTCGTCGTCCGGGTGCGGAGCGCGGCCAACGAGAAGTGCCGGCTGACTCCGGCCGGACCCGACGTGGCGGAGGGGGACGTGGAGGGGGCGACGCCGAGGACCAGCGCGGCCCCGCCGATGACTGCGGCCAGGCAGACGACCGTCGTCCGAATCCTTCCTCGTCGTGGTGGGTCCATTCTGCCCACTCCACGGACAGGGGTGCGCACCGGTGGTGCGGATCGGGAGTCGATGGACACGGCCCGGGGGTGTCGGGACCGGTCAGTCTCCCGATCCGTCCCCCGCGCTCCCGGATCCCGTCGTCCTCTGCCGGAACTCCAGCCCCGGTCGGGTCCGGAACGGAGCAGTCACACGGTGCTCGGGCCGATGGGCGACCAGGGACCCGACGCGGCTCCCGTACCGGGCGGCCAGCGCAGCGGCCGACAGACCGTGGGCCACCACGCTGAAGGTGACGGTGACCACGACCACGGCGAGGACCTCACTGGCTGCGGAGGGGTCCAGGGTGTCGTAGGCGATGAGTCCGAACACCACCGTGGCCAGCCCCCGGGGGCCGAACCATCCGACCAGCGCCACCGTGGACCGGTCGAGCCCGGATCCGGCCAGGGACAACGCCACGGGCACCATCCGGACGACGGTCAGGGCCAGCGCGGCGAAGGCGTACTCGCGCCAACCGGCGGCCTCGAAACCCGGCACGAGGAGGACGGCGCCGAACGTGAGCCACACCATCAGCGCCAGGAGGCCCCCCGCCCGTTCGGCGAAGGCCACCAGGTCCGCCAGCTCCACACCGAAGACGGAGCCGAACGTCATGCCGGCCACGAACGCCGCCACGAACCCGTTGCCCTGCAGCTCCAGGGAGAGGCCGTAGGACAGGAGAGCCAGTCCGAGGGCGGCCAGCGGGCGGAACCCGGGGTCGCTCCACATCCGGGTGACCGCCCACGACAGCAGCCAGCCACCGGCCAACCCGACGCCCACACCCACTCCCACACCCACGAGCAGCTCCCGGACGGCATGGGTGAGGTTGGCCGCATGGGTCGTCTCGGTGGAGACCGCACCGGCCAGGAACAGGTTCACGAAGGGTGTGGCGATACCGTCGTTCAGACCGCTCTCGACGTTCAGCAGACGACGGATCCGGTCGGGGACACGAGGGTCCTCCATGATCGTGGCTCCCAGTGCCGCATCGGTCGGCGCCACGATCGTCCCCACGCTGGCCGCCACCCAGATGCCGACTCCGGGGAGCAACCCGAAGGCGATGGCAGTGCCGAACCCGATGGACAGGGGGAGGCCGATGGCGAGCAGTCGCACCGGGAGGCCCAGGTCGTGGCGCAGCTGCTGGACGTTGACGCGCGAGGCGTCGGTGTACAGGACGAGCGCCAGGGTCACCTCGGCCAGGGAGAGGATGGTCGACGAGTGGGGATTCACCTGGATCAGCCGTGTCGGGCCGTGCGTGGCCAGCAGGCCCATGGCCACGAAGGCGATCGGGGCACTGATCGACCAGCGCTCGAACCGACCCGAGACGAGCGACCACATCACGACGCAGCCGGCCACCACGGCGAGCGTCCGCGTGTCGAGTCCGTGCTCCACCTGGCAGTCCTCCCGACCGGTTCGCGCCGGCTGTCGACGGACACGGGCGCCCCGGCGGCCGGTGGTCCGGATCCCGATTCTGCCCGCTCGACGTCCCCGTGCGGTGCACCGGGGCACCCGCACGAGAACCGGGGCGGGTCCCGCACGGTGGCCGGGCAGCGCGGACTTCCTGCGGACCGACCCGTTCGCCCTGGCCGACCGGCCGTGGAGGAGGTGCGTCACCACCTCTGGGTGGTGACGGTGTCCCGGGGACCCTGCACGTCGGAGGTGCCGGGTTGTCTACCCTGCGAACGTGCCTCCCGACCCCCACCCGTCCTCCGAAGACGTGGCGTACCTCGGAGTCGATGCCGTGGTCATGCGCTTCGAGGACGGCAGTCTCAGCTCGTCGGCCCTGGTGGAGACGCTCCTGGAGCGCGTCACCGTCATCGACGACCCGGGCGGGGGCATCGGCCTCCGTTCGATCGCCGCGCTGGCCGACGACGCCCGGTCGGTGGCGGGCGTACGAGATGCCGAACGCAGGCGGGGCGAGGTGCGGGGACCCCTCCACGGCGTCCCGGTCGTGGTGAAGGACAACATCGAGGTCACCGGGCTGCCGGGGGCGGCCGGGTCGACGGCCCTCCTCGGCCGACCCGCCACCGACGCCCCGCTCGTCCGCCGCCTCCGTGAGGCCGGGGCCGTCGTGCTCGGGAGCACGAACCTGTCTGCATGGGCCAACATCCGCTCCCCGCGTTCGACGAGTGGGTGGTCGGCGACGGGTGGCCTGGTGGGGAATCCGTGGTCCCTCGACCGCAGCGCCGGCGGCTCCTCCTCGGGGTCCGGCGCCGCGGTGGCCGCCGGCCTCGCGCCGCTGGCCGTCGGCACCGAGACGGACAGTTCGATCGTCTGCCCGGCGTCCCTCAACGGGGTCGTGGGCCTGAAGCCCACGGTGGGCGTCGTCCCCACCCAGGGCGTGGTGCCCATCAGCGCGAGCCAGGACAGCCCCGGTCCCCTGGGTCGTAGCGTGGCCGACGTGGCCCGGCTGTTCACCGTGCTGTCCGACCAGGATCCCGTCGCCCCCGGGGAACGGGCGCCCCGCTTCGTCCACGCCATGAACTGGCGGGCCCGGCACCACCCGACCGATCAGCTCGTGGACCGCTTCGTCGATCGGCTGGCGGGCCGGGCCGGGCCGGTCGATCGTCGCGAGGTGGCGACACCCGGCCCCGAGGTGCTCGACGACGAGTTCACCGTGCTGCTGGCCGAACTCGTGGACGACCTCGACGCCTACCTGGCGGGCCGCCCGGGCGACGGGGTCCGCTCACTGGCCGACGTCGTGGCCCACGAGGACGCGCACGCCGACATCGAGCTCCCCTGGTTCGGCCACGAGCTCTTCGTCCAGGCACTCGCAACCGGTGGGCGGGCGGGCGACGCCTACGCGGAGGCCCGCGGACGCAATCTCGACTGGGCCGTGTCCACCTGCCTCGCTCCCGCGCTGGATTCTGGCGACGTCCTCATCGCCCCGGCCTACGGGCCGGCCTGGAAGAGCGACCTCGTCGTGGGCGGGCATGCCAGCGCCGTGTCCAGCTGGCTGACCACTCCGGCGGCCATCGCCGGCTGGCCGATCATGAGCGTGCCGGTCGGTCTGGTGCACGGACTCCCCGTCGGTCTCGCCCTCGTCGCCCGACCGGGCGAGGAGTGGACCCTGTTGGCGGCCGCCGCGCTCGTCGAAGCCGTGGTGGCGGACACGGACCCGCTCCCCCGACCGCAGTGGCGGCGGCCACGTCGGGGTTGAGCCCACCGCCCCGGGCGCGCTCAGCGTTCGGCGGCAGCCTTCAACCGGCGCAGCGTCTCCTCCATGCCGGCCCGATTGTGCGTGGTGCGATCGGACACACCGGTCACCACCCGCCCGGCGAGGGTGACCAGGGCGCCCCGTTCGTCGTCCCACGTCTCGGTGACGACGCACCCGCTGTCGGTCGGTTCGAACCGGTAGGTCCAGCGAGCGACCTTGAGGCCCACGGCGGCCACCCGGAAGGAGAGGACGCGTCCGGGCACCGACTCGAGGATCCGACCCCTGGTCGACCACTTCTTGGCCCCGGCGCGGTTCGTCCCCTTGAACCTCGCACCCGGCGCTGCGCCGGTGGCTCCCCCGAGCCAGACGACGCCGTCGTTCTCCGGTGACCACTCGGGCATCCGGGTCAGGTCCGCCACCAGTGCCCAGACCACGTCGGGGGGTGCGGCGATCTCGGTGCGGACACTCACCTGGTCGGGCATGGGGACACCGTACCGCTGCGCCGTACCCCCGTCCCGAGGCGATCCCCGTGCCGGGTCGCATTCCGTGCACACCCCTGCCTCGCGGCCTACCATTTCGCAACCCCGGCGACAGGCACGGCAGATGCGACCACCCCCGAGCACGAGGACCTGCGGCTGATGCTGGTCCTCAATCTCGTCCTCATCGGACTGGCGATCACCCTCGAGCCCATCCCCTTCACCGCGTTCGCCGTCGTCCTGGCCTCCAGGGGCGGCGTCTCCAAGGCGTCGTTCTTCGTCGCCGGTTGGATCCTGTCCCTGGCCGTCGTGGTGGCCGGCACCCTGCTCGCCACCCAGAACAAGCCGCCCGCGCCGAGCACCGCGCCGAGTCTGGCCGCCCTGGCCGTCAAGATCGCAATCGGCGCCGTGCTCCTGTTCGTCGCCCTGCGCCGTCGCAGTCAGATGGGGAAGCCGAAGAAGCCCAAGGATCCCCCGAAGTGGCAGACCGGCGTGGACAACATGTCGAAGTGGTTCGCCCTCGCCCTCGGGCCGCTCACCCAGCCGTGGGGCCTGGTGGCGGCCGGTGTGGCCGTGATCGTCGGCGCCAAGCTCTCGAGCGTGGCCGCCTCGGCGGCACTCGTGTTCTTCGTGCTCCTGTCGACCGGCACCTATCTCGTCGCCGTGATCTACGCGTGGCTCCGACCGGAGCAGACCCAGGCGTTCCTCGACCGGATCCGCAATTGGATCACCGGCCACACCGACCAGATGATCGTGATCATCTCGGGCGTGCTCGGCCTGTGGCTCGTCGCCGACAGCATCTACCTGCTGGTCACCTGACCGCCGCCGGGTCAGCCCGGTGGTGGCGGCGGATCAGCCTCGTGGCGGAGGAGGCGGATCCACCGCCGGGGTGCCGCCGTCCAGCACGTGCTCCGTCCAGTCCGTCCCCGACCAGTAGCGCTGCTCGTGTCGGACGAACGGATCACGGAACCAGCCGGGGGCGGTCCCGGTCCGTGTCCCGTCGTCGGCCACGGGTCGTCCCGTCGCCGGTCGCCCGGACGCCGCGGAGGGGGACGAGGTGAAGCCTCGGGTTCCCACCGGGGCGCCGGGTCGACGGTGAGTCCGGTTGCGACGTGTGGACAGGAGTCGGACCGCCACCACCACCAGGATCGGGACACCCGCCACCCACGAGTGGTGTGCATTGACGTACACGCCGCCAGTGTACGACCGGGTCCGTCCGGGCGCGCTTCGCCCCGGCGGTCCGCGACCCCGGGCGGCGTCCCGGTTCAGGACGGAGGCTGCATCGCCTCCAGCGTGGCGGCCATCTGGGCGTGCACGGCGTTGACGGCCTGGAGTGGACGGATCATCACCCGGAACTCGACGATACGACCGGCCTCGTTGCACCGGATGATGTCGACACCGTTCACGTACCTGCCGTCGATGGTGGTCTCGAATTCGAGCACCGCGGTGTCCCCGTCCAGAACCTTCTTGGTGTAGCGGAACGACCGGTCGCCTCCATCGGTCGACGGTGCTCCGCCCGCGGTGCCGGCGGACTCGGACTCACCGGGGAGCGCCACGGCGGCGGCCTGCAGGTAGAGCGTCGTGACGGCTCGGCCCCGCTGCGGGGTGAACACGATCGGCGAGTAGAACACGACGTCGTCGTCGAGCAGGTCGTCGAGCCCCCCCGGGAGCTCCCCCTTCAGGTAGCGGTGCCACTGCTCCACGACGTGCTCGATCATGCGTTCCCCCGTCCGTCCCGGCCGTCCGTCGCGGCCTCCGGGCAGACGGTACCGCAGGCCCGTCGTCACCGAGCCGTCCGCCGGTGGGGCGTGACCCCCGTGCGACAGCTGCGTGGCGGCCACCCGGTGGCGACGAGGACGCGACCCGTGCCTCGTGCCCGTCCCCCGGTGCCCGGGCCTAGTGAGCCGTGGGGTCGGCTTCGACGGTGGTGAGGTCGTCGGACAGCACGACCCTCCCGGCGAACTCCTCCGCGGCCTGGGCGATCCACTCGGCCTCGCCACCGGGTCGGACGGGGGGGACCATGTGGGTCAGCACCAGGGTGCCCACGCCGCCCCGTCGGGCGGTCCGGGCCGCATCGGGCACGGCCGAGTGGTAATCGAGGACGTCGAGCAGACGCGGCACACCCAACGCCTCGATCTGGTCGCGACGGACCACCGTGTGGACGAGGACGCCCGCACCGGCGCACAGTCGGTCCAGTCCGGCACACGGGACCGTGTCGCCGGCCACGACCACCGAGTCCGCACCGTCGTCGATGCGGTAGCCGACGGTCGGATGCACGGGGGCGTGATCGGTCGGAGCAGCGGTCACCCGCACGTCACCCTCCTCGAGCACGACGCCGTCGGTGACCTCGGTGACCCGTGTGCCGGGCCGCCAGGTCAGGTCGTCGTGGTGGGCCAGCCGGTAACCGATGTCCGTGTCGAGCATCGATTCGATGGCCGCCACCAGGGCCGAAGTGCCGACGGGGCCGAACACCTCCAACGGGTTGGGAGTCATCGACATGGCCCAACGGGTGGTGATGACGTCGTTCAGGTCGGTGACGTGATCGCTGTGCAGGTGGGTCAGGAACACGGCGCGCACGGTCCCCGGGCCGGAGCCGACGGCCGCAGCCCGCATCGCCACACCCCGGCCGGTGTCGAAGAGGAGGTCGCCGACCGACGTCCGCACGAGCGTCGAGGGTCCGGCCCGGTCCGGGGTGGGGATCGGGCTGCCGCTGCCCAGTACGACCACCTGCATGTCCACTACCCCCTGCTCGCTGCCGCCCTCTTCTGACAGACACTATGACAGCAACCGGAGCCTGCGGGCGCCGCCGGAGGGCAGCCACCCCGGAACGGGTGGCACCACCGCTCCTTCGGTAGCCTGCCCGGGTGTCCTCCACCGACGACGGGATCGACGACCGCCTCGGACGGTTGGAACGTCGGCTCGACGCCGCGGAGTCCGTGCTCGCCATCCAGGACCTCAAGGCCCGCTACGCCGAACTCGTCGATGCCCGCTTCGTCAGGGGGACGATCGTGGACCCCGGGACGTTGACCGCGCTGGCGCGGCGGACCGCCGCCCTGTTCTGCGAGGACGGCACCTGGGACGGGGGGCCGGGGCTGGGGATCGCCCGCGGTCGGGCCGAGATCGCCGCACGGCTGGCCGAGCCGACCCTCGTCTTCTCCCGCCACTTCTTCGTGGGACCCCGGATCGTGGTCGACGGCGACCGGGCGACCGGGCGTTGGGAGCTGCTCTCCCCGTGCACGCGTCCCGACGGTACGTCGCTGTGGATGGCCGGCGCCGAGGACGACGTCTACCGTCGGGTCGACGGCGACTGGCTGCAGGAGTCCATGACCCTGACCACCTACTTCGTCACACCGGCCGGGGAGGGCTGGTCGCGCATCCTGTCCTGAACAGCCCGACGCCCGGCGGCCCACGGGATCGTGGTCCGCCGGGCGGCGAATTCGGGCTGCTGCGGGGAGAGAGGTCGGATCAGGCCGGAGGGCCCACCGCCAGCGTGACCGACGACGTGTGGGTGTTGCCGGACTGGTCCGTCCACTGCAGGTGGATCACGTCACCGGGGTGGTGCGGCTCGAGGGCGGTGGAGAGGTCCGAGGAGACGTCGACCGGGGTGTTGTCCACTCCGGTGATCACGTCGCCCTGGCTGAGTCCGGCTCCCGCACCCGGCGAGCCCGGCAGGGTCCCGTCCACGACGGCACCCGTCGTGGAGCTGCCCGATCCGCCCAGGCCGTTCGCACCGGTGGCCGAGGAGTCCTGGACCTGGATGCCGAGGAAGCCGGTGGCCCCGATGTGGATGGTCGAGCTGCCACGGCCGGCCTCGATGCTCCTGGCCACCGAGAGGGCGGTGCCGATCGGGATGGCGTAGGCCTGGGACGAACTGCTGATGCTCGACGACCCGGTCGAGGCGGCGGTGTCCATGCCGACCACCTTGCCGGAGCCGTCCACGAGGGACCCACCCGAGTCACCGGGCTGGATATTGCAGTTCATCTCGATCAGGCCGCTGAGGTTCTCCGAGTTGCCGCCACCGCTGTCACTCGCGGTGATCGACTGGTCGAGCGCGGTGACCGAACCGCCGGCCGAGCTGGGCGTACCGCCCGTGCCGCCGGCATTGCCGACGCCGACCACACCCTCGCCGATCGCCGGCAGGGACGGGGCGATCTTCGCCGTCTGCAGGCCCGTGGCCCCGACGAGCTGCACCACCGCGATGTCTCCCGTGCGGTCGTACCCGACGACGTTGGCCTTGTACGTCTGGCCGTTGCCGATATCGGTCACGCTGATGCTGGTGGCGCCGTCGATGACGTGGTTGTTGGTGAGGATCTCACCGTTCGGCGTCAGGACGATGCCGGTACCGGCGGCCTGCTCGTTCTGGTAGCTGAGATTCGTGTTGATGTCGACCAGAGCCGGCGAGATCTTGGCGGCGATGCCGGTCACATCGGACGGCGCCCCGGCACCGGTCGTGGAGTTGCCCGACCCGTTGGCATTCGAGCCTCCCGCGCCGCCACTCCCGAACGGGAACGAGCTTCCGGAACCGGTTCCCGCGCTGCCACCGGTCGAACTCCCGCCGGACGTGGCGGACGTGGTGGCCGTGGGCCACGTGGCGTGGCCGACGGTGGCGCCGAGCAGGAGGGCGACGACGGCGACCAGCGAGGCCACGAGAGCCACCTGCCCCCGGTGCTGCTTGGGTACCGCCGGCGGAGGCGGTGGTGCCGGGTAGTAGCCGTAGGGGGCGGGTGGCCAGGCCGTCGGGGGGACGGCTCCACCGGTGCCGGCGCCCCAACCACCGGGGGCGACCACGGGCGCCGGGCCGTTGGGGCCCCAACCGGGAGCGGCGGCCACTCCCCAGGCACCGGGGGTGGGGGCCGGGGCCCACGGGGACGCCGGGGCGGGATGGGTGCCCGCAGGGTAGACGTCATCGGACGCCACGCCGATCGGCTGCCCCGCATACGGCGGGTGCGCCGGCGGGTCGACGTGGGGCACCGGCTGGGTCAGCGGGTGCTGCTGTGTGATCGGGGCGTCCACGGACGGCGGGACGGTCGACGGCGGCGTCACCGGGGCCGCGGCCTCCCACGGCGTCGGCTCCGACACCTGCTCGCCGTGGCCCTGCTCCTCGTTCGGGTGCTCGTCCATCTCGTCCAACCTCCGGGCTGACCTCGTCCTGGTGACCACGACCGTGGCCACGTCACCGCACCATTCGACTGCTCCCGCCTAAGGGGTGTGTGAGCACAACATATGAATTCCGTAAGGAACGGGGCGCGACGGATCGCCGACGGTCCGTCCGACCGCTCACCGGGTGGGGGCCAGCACGGTCACCCGGTCCTCCTCGACCACCGCCCTCCACCCCTCGAAGGCGAATCCGGCCACGCCGTCGAGCCCGCCCTCGATCAGCAGGCGGGCCAGGCGGCCCTTGGCGGACTTCGCCTCGTGGCCCACCGAGCGCCGCCCGTCGGCGTCCACGAACCGGACCGGGACCACGCGTGCCGTCCGGGCGAGGCCGGCGAGGTCCAGTGCGTGGGCGTGCTCCGCCGGCAGCAGATCGATCACGACCCGGCCGCGTGACCGCCGGGCCAGCGCCCCGGTGAGCGACGGCCGCCAGAACGCGGAGAGTCGTCCGAGGCCCCCGAGGGACACGAGCAACTTGAGCCGGTAGTCGGCCACCGGGTCGGCGGCGGTGGTCATCCCGTAGAGTCCGGAAGGGACGAGGATGCGCCGGCGGTCGGCCGGGGCGAGGGTGTCCGGCTCCAGTCCGGACCAGACCACACCGGTGTAACGCTTCCAGGCCGGGAGCACCGGCGCCGTCCCCTCCACCAGCTGAGCGGTGGCGGCGACGGCCCGCTCGAGGAGCTCACCCCGCACGCCGAGGGTCCGGGCCAGGACCTCCGGGGACGACGACCGCACCAGGCGGGCGAGTTCGGCCAGGACGGCGGCGCGTGGCGCACGCAGTTCGGCGGCGAACGAGTCCGGTGCCCGCGGCGGGCGGCCGGCGGGGGCCTTGCCCTCCGAGGGCGGCAGGAGCAGGAGGGGAGGACGGGCCACGGGCCAGCACGGTAGCGGTCGACGATCCGGCGCCGGACACGACGCGCCCGGTCGTGGGGCCCGCCGACCGCTGCAGGCACCGCCGGCGGGCGACGGAGCACCCACGGCGACGGGGGCCGCCTCGACGGGTCGATTGGCAACACGTGTTGCAATCACTAGTTGCGAACTGTGACTCCGAGGTGCATACTGGTCACCAATGGGTGGCGGATTCACCTACCGGGACCCGGCGGCACCCGGAGGTCGAGGGAGCGGCGGGCATCCGGTCGATGACCGGCTGCCCGCTCCCCCGACACGGCGGCGGGCCGCGGAACCGGGGGCGAACGGCCCGGAACGGTGACGCTCGGCACGCCCGCCCCTTCGCCGGTGGACAGGGTCGTCCCCAGTACCTATCGTCATCCGGGTTGACAGAAGATGCGCGGCCCGAGCGCCGCAGACCGTCCGCACCGGCCGCCGCGCCCGCACCGCCGGTCCACCCGGAGACGAGGATCCCCATGCAGCAGTTCGAGCCGTTCGACGGCGTGATCGCCCGTACCGAGGCCGCGTCCACCCCGTCCTGGCCGGTCCCGGCCCATCCGGGCCCGGACGCCCCCAACGTGGTGGTCATCCTCCTGGACGACACCGGGTTCTCCCATCTCGGCTGTTTCGGGTCCGAGCTCGCCACCCCCCGGATGGACGCGTTGGCCGCTCAGGGCCTGCGCTACTCGAACTTCCACGTGACGCCCCTGTGCTCCCCCACCCGGGCCGCCCTCCTCACCGGTCGCAACCACCACACCGTCGGGATGCGGGCCATCTCCAACTTCGACAGCGGCTACCCGCACATGCGGGGACAGATCACCCACCACGCCACCACGGTGGCCGAGGTCCTGCGCGACGAGGGGTACGCCACCTTCGCGGTCGGGAAGTGGCACCTCACGGCCATGGAGAACGCCTCGGCCGCGGGACCGTTCGACCAGTGGCCGCTGCAGCGGGGCTTCGACCGGTTCTACGGGTTCCTCGAGGGCGAGACCGACCAGTTCTCCCCCGACCTCGTCTACGACAACCACCACGTCGACCCTCCCGCCACCCCGGACGAGGGCTACCACCTGAGCGAGGACCTGGTCGACCACGCCATCGCGTTCATCCACGACTCGGTGTCCATCCGGCCCGACCGCCCGTTCTTCACCTACCTGGCCTTCGGGGCCATGCACGCCCCCCACCAGGCACCCCCCGAGTACCTGGAACGCTGGCGCGGTCGGTTCGACGAGGGGTGGGACGTCGCCCGCGAGCGGTGGTTCGCCCGCCAGATCGAGATGGGTCTGCTCCCCGCCGACACGGAGCTCGCACCGCGCAATCCCGGTGTCGCACCGTGGGACTCGCTCCCCGACAACCAGAAGCGCCTGGCGGCCCGCCTCCAGGAGGCGTTCGCCGGCTTCCTCGAGCACACCGACACCCAGATCGGGCGCCTCGTCGACGATCTCGAGACCCTGGGGAAGCTCGACGACACCCTGATCGTGCTGTTGTCCGACAACGGTGCCAGCCAGGAGGGCGGCGAGTTCGGCGTCATGCACGAGATGAAGTACTTCAACATGATCCTCGAGACACCGGACGAGGCCGTCGAGCGGATCGACGACATCGGCGGACCCCACAGCCACGCCAACTACCCGTGGGGCTGGGCCCAGGCGGGCAACACGCCGTTCAAGTGGTACAAGCAGAACACCCACGAGGGCGGGGTCCACGTGCCGCTGATCGTCCGGTGGCCGGACCGCATCGGCGATACCGGAGGCATCCGGCACCAGTTCCATCACGTCAACGACCTCGCACCCACCCTCTACGAGATCCTCGGGATCACCGCGCCCGACGTCTACCGGGGCCTCGAGCAGCTGCCGATCTCGGGGACGTCGATGGCCTACTCCTTCGGCGCACCCGCGAGCCCGACCACCAAAGGGGCCCAGTACTACGAGATGTTCGGCCACCGGGCGATCATCTGGGACGGGTGGAAGGCCGTGACCCGGCACGTCAAGGGAGTCCCGTTCGACGACGACGTGTGGGAGCTCTACCACCTCGACGCCGACCGGTCGGAGTGCCACGACCTCGCCGCCGAACGTCCCGACAAGCTGGCCGAGCTCATCGACCGCTGGTGGATCGAGGCCGAGGATCAAGGCGTCCTTCCCCTCGACGACCGGAACATCGAGCTCTTCTTCACCCGGTACCGCGACAACTCACCCCACCCCGCGAGTCGGCACTACGAGTACTACCCGCCCCTGGCCCCGTTGCCGTCCCAGGTGTCCCCGGCGCTCGGGGGCCGGGGATTCGACATGGCGGCGACCATCGACCGTCGTCGGGGTGAGGGCGGCGTCCTGTTCGCCACCGGCACCGAGAACTCCGGGGTCAGCTTCTTCATCCAGGACGACCGGCTCGTCCTCGACTACAACAGCTTCAACGACCACACCGTCCTCGTGTCCGATGTCGAGGTGCCCGCCGGTCCCTCGGTGGTGTCGGTGGAGTTCCGGCGCGCCGGGGCGGGCGCCACGGCCCGACTGCTGGTCGACGGGACCCGCTGCGGCGACGCCGAGGTGCCCTTCGCCATGCACATCATCTCCAGTGTCGGACCGAGCGTCGGCTACGACCACGGCAGCCCGGTCAGCGGCCGGTACACCGGGCACTTCCCGTTCGAGGGGACGCTGCACAAGCTCACCGTGGACCTGGTGCGCGCCGCTCCTCCCCCCGGCGCCGCAGAGGCCGGGCAGCGCGCCGGCCTGTCCCAGCAGTGACGCGGGTCCGACGTCGGACGGTGGCCCTCAGGCGGTGAACCGGGCCGAGGCGCCGGCGTCGACGTCGAGGACCGACCCGGTGATGTGCCGGGCCCCGTCCGAGCAGAGGAAGACGACCGCCGAGGTGATCTCGTCGGCCTCCAGCCACGGCACCGGCTGGACGTGGAGCGAGGCCATCACCCCGGCCACGTCCTCCCGCCTCGGCTGTTCGAGATCCGGCCGCATCAGGCCGTAGAGCATGTCGTTGTGCAGCATGTCGGTCGAGATGTTGCCCGGGGCGATGGCGTTGACGGTCACGTGCGAGTGGGCCATCTCGTGGGCCACCGACTTCGTCAGGCCGATGACCCCCCACTTGGCCGCGCAGTAGGCGGGGATGAGGGGATTGGCCGAACGACCCATCATCGACGAGATCGTGATCATGCGCCCCCAGCGTTGGCGCCGCATGTGGGGAGCCGCCGCCCGTAGGGCGTTGAACACGCCCGTCAGGTTGGTGTCGACCGTCTCCGACCATCCGGCGGCGTCGAGGTCGAAGATCGATCCCAGCGTGGAGATGCCGGCGTTGGCGATCATGATGTCGATCGAGCCGAGCTCAGCGGCCACGCCGTCGACGAAGCCGACCATGGCCTCGAGGTCACGTACGTCGGCCACCGCCGACACACACCTCCGACCCTCGGCCTCCACCAGGCGGACCGTCTCGGCCAGGTCGTCGGGTGACGCGAGCGGATAGGTCACCGTGTCGAGGTCCGCACACCGGTCGACGAGGGCGATGTCGGCCCCCTGCCGGGCGAGCTCCACGGCGTGACTGCGACCCTGGCCGCGTGCCCCTCCGGTGATCACGGCCACCCGTCCGGCGAACTGCCCGGCTGCGTCCCCGTGCGTCTGTCCGGCCATCGTCTCGTCCCCCATCCGGTCGACTCGTCCGTCGACTCGTTCGCTCGGCACACCCGTGGCCGTCGCACCTCCACCTCGTGCTCCCGGAAGCAGACGCCACGGCCGGCGATCCTAGATCGACCGGGCGGCTCGGCCCCAGGCCCGGAGCACCTGGCGGTACCGACGGTCCCAGGTCGCGTACGTCGACCGGAGCGCCGGCCCCGGCCAGTCCCCGGGCAGGAGGGCCGGCGGCAGCAGGGGATCGGCCTGGAGATGGCGGAGCACGGCGGCCGAGAGGGCGAACCCGGGCGCCAGATCCTCGGGGCCGAGGGTGGGGCGGGCGTCCAGCGCGTCCCCGAGGACACGGGCCCGGTCCGCCCAGCCGTCGAGGTCCCAGAGTCCGGCGCAGAGCGCCAACGCGTCACCCTGCGGCTCGGCCGCATAGACGGCGAGGTCGGGGTCGTCCGAGGGATCGGGCCGGAGGTCGAGGTTGTCAGGCCGGAGCCACACGCCTTCGCGCTGCTCGGCCAGACGGGCCCGGACCAGGCGCCGGCGCCGGCTCGCCCGTTGTTGGGCGGTCCGCCCGGTGGTGGTCACCACCACCAGCGTCCACCCCCCTCCCCACGGACGGGTCCGGGCCGCCAGGCTGTCGCCCTGGCGGTCCCGCCGATCGAGGAGGCGGCCGGCGAGCCGGTAGCGGCCGGCTCCGTCCGTCGACGCCTCCCCCGCGGCCACCATCCGGCTGAGTGCCACCCGCGTCCGGTTGGGGTTGATGCCGAACAGGCCGGCGAGGTGCACCAGGTGCGCCACCGGGAGCTCGGGGGGATCCTCGCCGAGGAGCGCGCTGGCCAGCACCGACCGGGCGGTCATCGGCGGGTCCCCGGCCAGCGGATCGGCCTCCGGATACCCGGGGGTCCCGCCCGGGTGGGTCACTGCATTACTCCTTTACACCAGCTGGCATCGTTCTGTAACATAGACGGCATGGCGTCCACCATGGTGGCCGACAAGGCCGCCCGACCCGATGTCCTGCCCACGGACCGCCTCCAGGAGAGCGGCAAGGCGCGCCCCGAGCTGCGGGCCGAGCTGCGCGAGATCGACAACGTACGCAACGCCCTCACGGTCGCGGGGGTCTGGCTGTGGGTGGCCCTCATCGTCGGCGGGGCGGTGTGGATCGACGCGTGGTGGTCCTACCTCGTCGCCTTCGTGCTGATGGGTCCGATGTACGCACGGTTCGCCATCTTGATGCACGAGGCCGCCCACAAACTCCTCTTCACCGACAAGCGGGCCAACGACTGGGTCGGCACCTGGCTCGTCGCCTATCCCACGTGGACCCCCATCGGCCTCTACCGGCGCGGGCACTTCGCCCACCACAAGGAGGAGTTCGGTCCGAACGAGCCCGACATCGCCTTCTACGGGGGCTACCCCTGCGACACCCGCACCCTGACCCGCCGGCTGGTCCGTGACGCCGTCGGCATCTCGGGATGGAAGAACTTCACGCCCCTGCTGAAGTCGGTCCGCGTCGCCGCCTACCGTCGGACGTCCCTGTCGATCCTCGGGGTGCAGGCCCTGCTGTGGGCGGTCCTGTGGTCGACGACCGGGCGCTGGTGGATCTACCCGCTGCTGTGGTGGCTCCCCTGGATGACCCAGTGGCGGGTGATCAACCGTCTCCGGGCCATCGCCGAGCACGGTGGGCTCGAGGCCAGCCCCGACCGGCGGGTGACCACCCACAACGTCCGCCAGGGCTGGCTGGCCCGGTTCTGGTTCGTGCCCTACAACACGGGATGGCACCTCGCCCACCACGTCGACATGGGGGTGCCGTGGCGGAACCTGCCGCGCTACCACGCCGAGCTCGAACGGGCCGGGTACGTGACCGACGGGATCACCTACCCGAACTACCGGGCCCTCTGGCGGGCCCTGGCCAGCGCCTGAGCCGGACGACCCGAACCCGGTCGGCGGCCGACGACGATCGGCCCGAGCGGACCATGGCATAGCGTGCACCCAGGGCGATCGCAGTGAGGTGGTGGGGGTCGTGACTGACGCACTCGGGATGACAGGGCCGCTGCAGTTGCCGAGGCGCCGCGTCCTCACCATCATCGGCGCGTTGATGCTGGGCATGTTCCTGGCCGCGCTGGACCAGACCGTCGTCTCGACCGCGCTCCCCACCATCGTGGGCGACCTCCACGGCGGATCGCACCTCACCTGGGTCGTGACGGCCTACCTCCTGGCGTCGACGGTCTCCACGCCCCTGTGGGGGAAGCTCGGCGACCTCTACGGTCGCAAGTTCTTCTTCCAGGCGGCGATCGTGATCTTCCTGGTCGGATCGGCCCTCTCCGGACTGAGCCACACGATGCTGCAGCTCATCACCTTCCGCTGCATCCAGGGCCTCGGTGGTGGTGGGCTGATGGTGGGCGCCCAGACCATCGTGGGCGACGTGGTCTCGCCCCGGGAGCGGGGCCGCTACATGGGCCTGTTCATGGCCATGTTCGGTATCACCACCGTGATCGGGCCGCTCATCGGTGGGCTCTTCGTCGAGTACGCCTCGTGGCGATGGATCTTCTACATCAACATCCCCATCGGTGCGGTGGCGCTCGTCGTGACCGCCGTGGCCCTCCCGGGGACGCTCACCCGGGTGAAGCGGGTGATCGACTACCTCGGCACCGTACTGCTGGCCGCAGCCGCGTCCGCACTCGTGCTCTTCACGAGCCTCGGCGGTACCTCGTATCCGTGGACTTCCCCCTTCATGATCTCGCTCGCCGTCGGCGGCGTCGTGCTGACCGTAGTGTTCGTCCTGGTTGAACGGCGCGCCGCCGAGCCGGTGATCCCCCTGCACCTGTTCGCCAACCGGGTGTTCTCGGCGGCCAGCGCCATCGGCTTCGTCGTGGGCTTCGCCATGTTCGGGGCGCTCACCTTCCTGCCCCTCTTCTTCCAGATCGTCAAGGGCGTCAGCCCCACCGCTTCCGGACTCCGTCTCTTCCCCATGATGGGCGGCCTCCTCGTCGCCTCCATCGGCTCGGGCATCATCGTGAGCCGGTGGGGCAGGTACAAGGTGTTCCCCGTGGTGGGCACGGCCTTGATGACCATCGGGCTCTTCCTCATGTCCCACATCGGTGTGGCCACCTCGGAGGTGGCCATCGCCACGTTCATGGTCATCTTCGGACTCGGCCTGGGGCTCGTGATGCAGGTACTCGTGGTCTCGGTGCAGAACGCAGTGTCGTACGAGGAGTTGGGCACCGCCACCTCGGGGGTGACATTCTTCCGCATGATCGGTGGCTCGTTCGGCACGGCGGTGTTCGGGGCCATCTTCGCCAACCTCCTCGTCGGCAACCTCTCGACCCAATTGGCGAAGCACGGCGTCAGCAGCATCCCGGGGGGCGCCGCCGGGCAGATCGACAACCCGGCCCTCATCGCCAAACTCCCACCCGAGATCCACCATGCGGTGTCCGTGGCCATCGCCGACACCATCGACCGGGTGTTCCTGATCGGGGTGCCCATCGCGTTCCTCGCCTTCTGCCTCAGCTGGCTGCTCCCCGAGATCGAGCTCCGGAAGTCCGTCCGCACGGCCGAGCCGGGCGAGGGGTTCACCGTCCCGAGCAGCCGCACCTCCCTCGAGGAACTGCAGCTCAACCTGGAGCGCATCGTGGCCCGCGAGAACCGCGTCGAGCTCTACCGCACGCTGGCGGAGCGGGCGGGCCTCGCCATTCCCCCGCAGTCCTGCTGGCTGCTCTACCGGGTGGCGGACGAGCCGACGTGCACGGTCGACGCGGTGGCGTCGCGCTTGAAGGTGGCCGCCGCCGTCATCGAGCCGGGGATCGACGGTCTCGTCAGCTCGGGGCTCGTCGAACGGGACCCGAAGGTGGCCGACGAGGACGAGTCCACCATGCGACTCACCCCCGCCGGCGAGTCGGCCCTGGCCCGGCTGACCGAGGCCCGTCGCGACGGGCTGACTGCGCTCCTCGAGGGTTGGGACCTCGACACCAACACCGAGGTCGTCACCATGGTGAAGCACCTCGCCGAGGTCCTGTTGGCCGATGACGAGAAGATGCTGGCCGCCGCCGGCATGCACGCGCACACCTGACCCGTGCTCGCTGTCAGTCCGGGTCGGTGGACCCCCCGGACGGTTCGGTGACGCCCAGACCACGCCGCAAGGCCACCAGGAGCTCCGCGTGGGCCCGGCGCGAGACAGCCGCGGTCGTCACGGCCGCCGATCCGTGGAACGTCCCGGGGAAGGTGTGCAGCTCGACGGACACACCGGCCTCCATCAGCCGGAGCGCGTAGGTGATCCCCTCGTCACGCAGGGGATCGAACTCCATCGTGGTCACGTAGGCGGGCGGCAGCCCCGTCAGATCCTCGGCGATGGCGGGCGACGCGTACGGCGACACCTCGCCGGGATCGGGACCGAGGTAGTACCGCCAACTGAGCACACCATTGGCGCGATGCCACATCGGCGTGTCGACGAACGTCCGCATACTGGTGGTCGTCAGGCGATGATCGAGTTCGGGAATGCCGAGGAACTGGAAGCAGACCCCGGGGCCGCCGCGGTCGCGGGCGACGAGGGCCGTCGCCGCGGCCAGGCCTCCCCCGGCGCTCTGGCCGCCGACCGCGATGCGCGCGGCGTCGAGGCCCAATCCACCCGCCTGGTCGTGCATCCAGGTCAAGGTGGCGTAGCAGTCGTCCAAGCCGGCGGGGAAGGGGTGCTCCGGGGCGAGCCGGTACTCGACCGTCACGACAACGGCACCGAGCTCGCGTGCCACCTGGACGGCGAGGCCGTGCTCCATGGCGATGCTCCCGACGACGAACCCGCCACCGTGGATGTCGAGCAGCGCCGGTCGCCCCTCGACGGGTGCATCCCCGGCCGGGGTGTAGACCCGCACCGGGATCCCGCCCCCCGGGCCCGGAACGGTGCGGTCGACGATGACGACGCCCTCCGTGTCGACGTCGTCGTTGAGTGGGGCGATGAGCGCGTCCAGCCACCGGCGCGCCTCGGGCACGTCGGTCAGCTCGCTCACGGGGATGATCTCGGCGAGCGGGGCCAGTTCGGGGTCGAAGGCGTACGTCATGGGGCCATCGTTCCATGCCGGACCGGCGCCGGGAAGTGGAGCCCTCAGACGGGCCGGCCGCGCAGGGCCCGGTAGGTCCGCACGAGGCCGGCGGTCGAACTGTCCTGGTCGGACAGGTCCGGGGCGGCCTCTGAGCTGAGCACCGGTCCGAGCTGACCGGCCATGACCTTGCCCAGCTCCACTCCCCACTGGTCGAACGAGTCGATGCCCCACACCGTGCCTTCGACGAAGACGGTGTGCTCGTAGAGGGCCACCAGCTGTCCGAGGACGGACGGCGTGAGCTCGGGGGCCAGGATGGTCGAGCTGGGGTGGTTGCCCGGCATCACCTTGTGGGGCACCACCTCGGCCGGCGTCCCCTCGGCGGCCACCTCCTCGGCGGTCCGCCCGAAGGCGAGCGCCTTGGTCTGCGCGAAGCAGTTGGCCATGAGCAGGTCCTGGCGGTCGCCGTCCTCATGGGTGGAGGTGGCGAATCCGATGAAGTCGGCCGGGACCAGACGGGTGCCCTGGTGGATGAGCTGGTAGAACGCGTGCTGTCCGTTGGTACCGGGCTCACCCCAGAAGATCTCCCCGGTGCTCCCCTCGACCGGAGACCCGTCGCGCCGGACCGACTTGCCGTTCGACTCCATGGTCAGCTGCTGCAGGTAGGCGGGGAAGCGGGCCAGCCGCTGGCTGTAGGGGAGCACGGCGTGCGTCTCGGCCCCGAAGAGGTTCGAGTACCAGATGTTCAGCATCCCCTGGATCACGGGCAGATTCGCCTCGAGCGGTGCCTCGACGAAGTGTCGGTCGACGAGATGGAACCCGGCGAGCATGTCGGCGAAGGCGGCCGGACCGATCGCCACCATGAGCGAGAACCCGATGGCCGAGTCGTAGGAGTAGCGGCCACCGACCCAGTCCCAGAATCCGAACATGTTGGCGGGATCGATCCCGAACCCCACGACCCCGGGCTCGTTGGTGGACACCGCCACGAAGTGGCTCGCCACCGCCTCGGCGCCCGCCCCCAACCCGTCGAGCAGCCAGGCACGGGCGGCCCGGGCATTGGTCAACGTCTCCTGGGTGGTGAACGTCTTGGAGCTGACGACGAAGAGGGTCGAGGCGGGGTCGAGGTCGTGGATCTTGGCGTACAGGTCGACGGGGTCCACGTTCGACACGAACCGGCACTCGATGCCCGGGTCGGCGTAGTCGCGCAGCGCCTCGTGGGCCATGGCCGGACCGAGGTCCGAGCCGCCGATCCCGATGTTGACGACGGCCCGGATGCGCGCGCCCGTGTGGCCGGTCCAGGCGCCCGAGCGGATCCGCTCGGCCACCGTGCCCATGGCGTCGAGGACCGCGTGGACGTCGGCGACCACGTCCCGGCCGTCGACGACGAGGTGCGCGTCGCGTGGCATACGCAGCGCGACGTGCAGCACCGAGCGACCCTCGGTGGTGTTGACGCGCTCGCCCGCGAACATGGCGTCACGGCGCTCGGGCACCCCCGACCGGCGGGCGACGGCCAGCAACGCAGCGAGGGCGTCGGCGTCGACCCGGTGCTTGGAGTAGTCGAGTACGAGATCTCCCGCCCGGGCCACCATGGACGACCCGCGCCCGGGGTCACCGGCGAACAGCTCGCGCAGATGGACGTCGGCCAGACGTCGGTACTGGGCCTCGACGTCCCGCCACTCCTCTGTGCTCCGGACATCCACCTGTGCGTCGTCCATGTCTCCCTCGCCTCCGTCTTCGGTCGGTCACCGCGGGACCGTCCATCCGACTGTAGGCATCCCCTCCGGCACCGCGGAGAAAATTCACGAATGATTACCGTCTGGTAACAGATCGATCGCGTGGCGTTCATCTGCCATTCGTACTGTCCGAAGGGATGGATGCGCGCCACGTTCACCGGTCCCGACACCCCCGCCGGTCGGTCCGACCGGACGCCGGGGTGCTCGTGCTGGTGCCCCGGATGGTCGGCGGACGTTGATGGCCTTGGCGATCCGCGACGCCGAGCGTCCGCTGCTGGCCAGTGGGGAGGCCCCCGTCATCCTCATCGTCGACGACGACCACCTCACCCGGGACTCGATCGCGGCCACGCTCTCGATCGAGGGGTTCGACGTGCTCACCGCATCGAACGGTGACGAGTGCCTGTCCCTCGTGTCCGCCGGCCCTCCGGCCCTGGTGATCCTCGACAGCCAGATCGGTGACTCGGAGGGTTTCGCCGTGTTCCGGCGGATCTCCGCCGTCGCACCGTGGGTGCCCGTGATCATGATCACGGACCAGGACGACGAACTCGACGCCGTGCTCGCCCTGGAGGCGGGTGCGGCGGACCACGTCACCAAGCCGCCCCGGCCCCGCGAACTGACGGCCCGCATCCGGGCCGTGCTCCGCCGAGTGGGTGGCCAACCCCACCACACGGCACCCGCACCGCCCTCGTCCACCTACACCTTCGGGCCGGTCGTGGTGGACGTGGCCCGACGTGAGGCCACGGTCGACGGACGTCAACTCGAATTGTCGCGCAAGGAGTTCGACCTCCTGGCCCTGCTGGTGTCCGAGGGTGGTCACGTCGTCACGCGCAAGCAGTGCATGGACCGGATCTGGAAGGACCGCAAGAAGGGGGACAGCCGTACGCTGGACACCCACGTCAAGCGGCTCCGCAAGAAGGTGGAGGCCAATCCGGCCGAGCCCGTGCACGTCCTCACCGTCCGGGGGGTGGGCTACCGCTTCAAGCCGTAGGAGTCCGTCCGCCACCGCGACCGCCCATGCCCTCCCCCAATTGGTCGTCACGTGGTGAGCGGGCGGGCCCCTACGGTTTGAATCCTCCCGCCTCCGGCGGGTGCCCGGTCCGGGGGACGGGCGGCCCGCTGCCGTAGACTCCTGTCGCCTGCGGGCCCGGGCCCGCAGTCGTCCAGAAGGAGTGCAGCGGTGCCCGAGTCGCCCGGGACCAACGAGTCGTCCCCCCGACCACCTCCCCGTGACGGCCGTCCGGATGGCCCGGTGGACCACCCCCACCACGGACCCGGTCCGATGGTCGCCATCGCCGTCGGCGGCGCCTTCGGGACGTTGGCCCGCTACGGGGTCGAGCGGGGGCTGGCCACCGGTGCCGCCGGCTTCCCCTGGGCCACCCTGTCGGTCAACGTGCTCGGTTCGTTCCTCCTCGGTCTCGTGGTCACGCTGGTGGTCGTGCGCTGGCCCGACGACCGCTGGTTGCGCCCCCTCGTGGGTGTCGGCTTCTGCGGTGGCTTCACGACGTTCTCCACCTTCGTCCTCGAGATCGACCAGCGGGCCCGCCACGGACACGGCGGCATCGCACTGGCCTATCTCGGTGCGAGCCTGGCGGCCGGCACGGTCGCGGCGTTCCTGGGTGCGCTGCTGGCCCGCGGACGCCTCGCCACCGACGTCACCGGGAGCGTCCTACCCGATCCCGACCTCCTGTCCGGCGACGACACCCGCCGCGGTCCCGACGCCACGACGGACACGCCGACATGATCCTCCTGGGCCTGATCGTCGCCGGTGCCGGCGGCGCCCTGCTGCGCTACGAGGTGGAACTGCACGTCCGTCGTCGGGTGGGGCCGGGGTTCCCCTACGGGACGCTGCTGATCAACGTCAGCGGCTCCTTCGCCCTCGGAGTGCTGATCGGTCTGGCCGAACACCACGGGGCACCGTCCACGCTCGTCACCGTGATCGGTACCGGGCTGCTCGGGGCCTACACGACGTTCTCCACCTTCGCCGTCGACTCGGTCGGTCTGGCCGAGCGCGGACGGATGGGAGCCGCGGCCGTCAACGTCGGTGCCTCCATCGCGCTCGGCCTCGGGGCGGCGGCTCTCGGACTGGTCGTCGGCCACCTCCTGTGACCGGTCCGGTCCTCCTCCCGGGACCGGACCACGGGCCGTCGAGCCGGATCGCCCCGCCACACGACGTTCACGGAATGATCATCCGGGGATTCCTTGGCGATCGTCGTGCGTTCACCTCACCTCCCTACCGTGTGGACGAAGGGAGCCGCCAGTGCCTGTGGAGCACGACAGCATCACCGTCCTGGTCATCGAGGACGAGGAGTCCTACCGCCAGGCGCTGGCGTCCGGGCTCGGGCACGAGGGCTTCTCCGTCGTACTGGCCGCGGACGGCCCCGAGGGCCTCCGTCTGTTCGACGAGATCCGTCCGGAGTTCGTCCTCCTCGACATGCTGCTCCCCGGGATGCACGGGATCGACGTCTGCCGCCGGATCCGCAGCCACTCGGACGTGCCGATCCTGATGGTCAGTGCAGTCGACGCCGAGCTCGACGTGGTCCTGGGCCTCGAGCTCGGTGCCTCGGGCTACGTGACCAAGCCGTTCCGTCTGCGTGAGCTGGTGGCCCGCATGCACGCCATCCTGCGCCGGACATCCGGGCGCGCCGGGCCCGGGGGCGCGCCCACCCCGTCGTACCCGATCGCTCCCGGACGGACGGACGACCCGGGGGCCGAGCCCTTGGAGGTGTTCGGCAACGTGTCCGTCGACTACGTGCGCCGTGAGGTCGCCGTGGCCGGCGACCCCGTCCATCTGTCCCGCAAGGAGTTCGACCTGCTGACGGTGCTCCTCCGTCCGGCGGAGCGGGTGCGGACGCGGGACGAACTCATCGACCTGCTCTGGCCCGACACCTACCTCACCGACACCCGGACGCTCGACACCCACATCCACCGTCTACGTTCCAAGCTCGAGCCCGATCCGGCCGAGCCCCGCTTCATCGTGACGGTCCGCGGCGTCGGCTTCCGCATCGACCCCGACGGCACGCTCGCACAGGCACCGGTCGCCGAGGGTCGCGCCTCGGGGCAGCCGGTCAGCGCCTGAGTCCGGGCCAGCGGTGTCGACCCGCCCGGAGGGTCCGTCGACGTGGTCGGGGACCCGGGTCACGGACCTAGGGGCCCCCGACGAACTCCTCGATGATCGCCGCCAGTTCGCGCGGCTTGTCGCCCTGGATGCTGTGACCGGAGTCCTCGACCACGATCACCTCGTCGTCGGGCCGACGACGGAGGAATTCGGCCACGTCGTCGTCGTCGACCACGGGTGAGCGGCTGCCACGGGCCAGGAGCACGGGAACGGCGATCGTCCCGAGCGCGTCCCACAACGTCCGGAAATCGGTCCGTTCGACGTGGAGTCCGGTGTCCGCCGAGGGACGCCCGACCTGATGGCGCCAGGCCCACGTGCCGTCGGGCAGCTGGACCGAGTTGTGGAGCACGCCCCGGCGGAGCGAGGACTCCGAGCGCGTCGGGTTGAAGTCGATGGTGCGCTGGAGGATCTCGTCGAAGGTCGCGAAGGTCTCGGGCCCCGACAGGAAGGCGGCGATGTCGGAGGTCTTGTCCCCGTTCACCCCGGGGGTGATGTCGACCAGGAGGAGCCGGCGGACCAGCTCCGGGTGCCGGGTGGCGAGGGCGATCGAGGTCGCCCCCCCGAGCGACATGCCCACCACCCCGGCGGCCTCGGGTGCGAGCCGGGCGATCACCGTGGCCACGTCGTCCGCCATCCGGGCCGGGTCGAGCCATGCCGACTCCTGGGGCCAGTCCGAGTGACCGTGGCCGGGAAGGTCGACCGCCACCAGCGGACGGTCGAGCGCCAGGGCGACGGTGTCCCACGTGTGGGCGTTCTGGCCTCCGCCGTGGAGGAGGACGAGCTCCGGCGGGCCGTGGCCCCACACCAGAGCGCTGACCCGGCGTCCCGGGGCCACCTCGAGGAACTCGCGACGCACCACCGGGGGGCCGTCGAACGGCAGTCCGGCCTCGGCGGCGTTCTCGTGGAAGAGGGAGAACTCGTCATACGTGGGCGTGGCGTCGGTCACTGGTGCTCCTGGGTGTCGGGGCAACCGGTACCGGGCGAGGTCACGGCTGCGGGAGGATCATGGGAGGAACGGACTCACGGCGCCGGCGCGGGCACCGGGCGCGTCGGCGGCGTCGGCCCGGGCGAGTTCGGCGACCAGCTCGGCGAGGGTCTCGTCGGCCACCAGGTAGGGGGTGTAGAAGCCGACCCGGTCAACGAGGCCACCGAAGCGGTCGACGATCGCCGTGGCGACCTCGGACGGGGAGCCGACCGCGGTCAGCGCGGCCAGCATGGTGTCGTCGATGAGGCCGGGCATCTCGTCCCACCGACCCGTCTTGGAGAGCAGGTTCAACTCGGGCTGGAGGTCCTCCCATCCCTCGACCTCGAGGACCGGCCGATACGCCGGGGTGGACGCATAGAAGGAGAGCAACCAGCGTCCGGCCGACCGCGCCGTCTCGAGCTCGGACTCGTCGCGGCCACAGCACACGATCACCTCGCCCGTGAGGGTCAGGTCCGACCGGCTGCGCCCACCCCGGGCCAGGCCCTCGGCCACGGCGGGGAGCGTGCGGGCCCGGAAGTGGGCCCCGGTGTTGAACGGCATGACGAGCAGGCCGTCCGCCACCTCGGCGGCCAGTGCCACCATCTGGGGCCCGAGCCCCCCGAGGGCGATCGGGGGCAGTCCGTAGGGATGGGGACCCGGGTTGAACATCGGTGGCATCAGGGTGTGGGAGGTGAACTCGCCCCGGAAGTCGAGGCGTTCACCCGTCTCCCAGGTGGCGAAGATGGCGCGCAGCGCGCCGACGACCTCGCGCATCCGGGCCACGGGCCGGTCGAAGTCGGCGCCGTACCGCTTCTCCACCTGGGCCCGGATCTGGCTGCCCAGCCCGAGGGTGAACCGGCCCTCGGACAGGAGCTGGAGGTCCCAGGCCTGATGGGCCAGCTGTACCGGGTTGCGTGGGAAGGCGATGGCCACGTTGGTGGCGAGTTCGAGGTCGGCGGAGGCCCCGGCAGCCAGGATCAGCGGGGTGAAGACGTCGTGCGGGCCCTCGAAGGTGAACGCGCCGTCCACCCCGATGGCCTCCAGGCGACGGGCGTGGTCGGCGGCGTCCTCGAGTCCGGCCAACTGGGTGTCGAATCGCATCGGGACATGCTCCCACCCTCGGGGGGTCGGTGTCGCCGGCATCGGGACGCACCGGTGACACACTGGGACGATGGCACCACTGATCTGCACGCCGGACGAGGCGGCCGAGCTCATCCGCACGACCGACACGATCGGGTTCGGACTCGGACCGGCCAACCCCGACGCCCTCCTCACCGCTCTCGGTGGCCGTGACGACTGGGTGGACCTGACCTTCGGCGGCGCGCTCCTGTTGGGCTACTACCCCGTCCTCGCCCACCCGGGCGTGTCCTACCGGTGCGGCTTCTTCGGCCCCGCCGAACGGATCCTGCTGGCCGGCGGAGCCAACATCGAACTGGTACCGGGCGGGTTCCGCCAGTTCGCCCCGATACTGCGACGGTACGACCCGAGGGTGATGACGGTGCTGGCCGCCCCGCCCCAGGACGGTACGGTCAACCTGTCCCTCCACATCGGGGCCACCTACGACGAGCTGCTCCTGGCCGGGCGTGACCCGGACCGCCTCCTGGTCGTGGAGGTCAACCCGCACCTGCCCCGCACGCGCTCCCTCGGGCCCGACTACTCGAACACCATCCCCCTCGACGCCGTCGACATCCTCGTCGAGGCCACCGGCGCCCCGTTCACCCTCACCCAGGCCGACCCCGACGAGATCGACGAGGCCATCGCCGAGCAGGCACGGGGCTTCATCGCCGACGGGGCCACGCTGCAGATCGGCATCGGCGCCGTGCCGAACATGGTGGCCACCAAGCTGGCAGAGGGGCCAGGTGGCGGGTACGGGGTCCATTCGGAGATGTTCACCGACGGCCTGATGCGGCTGCACCAGGCCGGCAAGGTCACCAACGACGCCAAGCGCCTGTTCAACGGGGTCTCCATCACCACCTTCGCCCTCGGTTCGGCCGAGCTGTACACCTGGCTCGACGACAACCCCGACGTGGCCTTCGTGCCCGTCCAGGTGGTCAACGACCCGACGGTCATCGCCCAGAACCACGCCTTCGTCTCCGTCAACGGGGCTCTCAGCGTGGACCTGTACGGCCAGGTCGTGGCGGACAACATCGACGGGCGCCAGATCTCGGGGGTGGGTGGGCACGAGGACTTCGTCGCCGGTGCGGAACTGCGGATCGACGACCATTCGCTGATCTGCCTGCGCTCCACCGCCGTCACCAACGGGGTCACCCGGTCGCGGATCGTGCCGCTGCTGCCCGAGGGTGCCGTCGTCTCGACGCCCCGCCACCACACCGGGGTGGTCATCACCGAGTACGGGTCCGCCGACCTGTCGGGACGGACCGTTCGCGAACGGGCGTTCGCGCTGGCCGAGATCGCCCATCCCGACTTCCGCGACGAGCTGCACTCCGTGGCCGTCACCCTCGGGCGCCACTGACCAGGTGGAGCGGTCGCCCGCCGACCTCCGCGCCGAGGGTCCGACCACCGTGTCCCTGGCCAGCTTCAACGTCCACATGGGCGTGGACGGATGGGGTCGACCGTACGACCTGGTCGCCGCGTGTGCCGCGCTCGACGCCGACATCCTGGTCCTCCAGGAGGCCTGGACCCCGGACGGAGGTGGTGTGGGGACCGCGGCGCTCGTCGCCGACCGCCTGGGCTACCACGTGGTGGCGGAGGCCCCCCTGGCCAGCGCGCGGCTGTACGAACCGGTGGCCACCACGACGGGACGGTGGGCCCCCGTGCTCGGGCAGGTGCGCACGACGTTGCAGCTCGACGAGGAACGGTTCAAGGTGCCGGCCGGATCGCGCGGCCGGCACGCCGCGCACGGCCGGTGGGGTGTGGCACTCCTCGCCCGCGTGCCCTGCCGCGACGTCGAGGTCCTGGCGCTGGGGAAGCTCCGCCGGGACCCGGCCCGGCGCGCCGTCGTCCGGTGCACCACCGATCTGGACGGGCATCCGCTGCTCGTGTACGGGACCCACATGTCCCACATCTCCCACCTCTCCCCCGCCCAGTACCGGCGCCTGGCCCGGCTGCTCCCCCCACCCGACCGCCCGGCCGTCCTGGCGGGCGACATGAACATGTGGGGTCCACCGGCCTCGTCGTTCTTCCGTGGCTGGCGCCGGGCGGTGGTCGGTCGGACCTGGCCGGCCCATCGGCCCCACAGCCAGCTGGACCACGTCCTCGTCACCCCGGCCCTGCGGGTGGTCGAGGCCCGCGTGGCCTCCGCCACCGGCTCGGACCACCGACCGGTCGTGGTCCGACTGGCCCTCGCCTGAACCGGCCGGCCGGATCGTGGACCGCCGGGACGACGGGACGGCCGCCCCCCGGCACCCGCACGGGTCCGGCGGTAGCGTCTGGCCATGAACGACCCGCTCGACGACTTCGACCACGAGACCTTCACCTACGAGGGGGTCACCCGTCCCGTCCACCGGCTCGGTTCGGGCCCGGCCGTCATCGTCATCAGCGAGATCCCCGGGATCACGCCCAACGTGGCCCGGTTCGCCCGGATGGTCGCCTCCATCGGCTGCACCGCGGTCGTACCCCACGTGTTCGGCGACGACGGGCGCGACCCGAACATGCGGCTGGCCATGGCCGAGGTGGCCAAGGCCTGCGTCTCGAAGGAGTTCGCCGTCCTGGCCCTCAACCGGACCAGTCCGATCACCGTGTGGCTGCGGGGGCTGGCCCGGTCCGAGCACGAGCGGTGCGGCGGTCCGGGCGTCGGCGTCGTCGGGATGTGCCTCACGGGTGGATTCGCCCTGGCCATGATGGTCGACGAGGTAGTGCTCGCCCCGGTGCTGAGCCAGCCCTCGCTGCCGTTTCCGGTGTCGGCCAAGCACCGCGGCGCCCTCGGCATCAGCGACACCGACGTCGAGCGGGTCAAGGAACGGGTGGCGGCCGGGGTGTGCGTGCTCGGACTCCGGTTCACCGGGGACAAGGCGTCACCACCGGAGCGGTTCGCCGCCCTGCGCGAGCTGCTGGGGGACGGGTTCGTCGGGGTCGAGCTCGACTCGTCGCCCGGGAACGCCCACGGTCACCGCAAGGGTGCCCACTCGGTCCTGACCGAGGATCTCGACGACCGGCCCGGCACCCCCACCCGCGAAGCGCTGGACCAGGTCCTCGACCTGTTCCGTACCCGTCTGCTGGTATGAGCGCGCCCGTCGACGCCTGGCGGGCGCGGGGGCGCCACCACCGACTGCAGGGTCGACGCATCTTCGTCATCGAGGTGCCGGCCACCGGACCGGTGGCCGCGCCTCCGCTGCTGGTCCTCCACGGGTTCCCGACGTCCTCGTTCGACTTCCACCAGGTGGTCGACGCCCTGGCCACCGATCGCCGGGTCGTGCTCTTCGACCTGCTGGGCTACGGGCTGTCGGAGAAGCCGGACATCCCCTACCGACTGGTCGACCAGGCGGACCTGGCCCAGGCCCTGGTGACCGAGCTCGGGATCGACCGGCTCGGACTCCTCAGCCACGACATCGGTGACACCGTGGCCGGCGAGCTCCTGGCCCGCCAGCTCGAGGGGACCTGGCCGGTCGAGGTGACGGACCGGATCGTGACCAACGGGACGCTCTACATGGACCTCGTGCAGCTGAGCGCCGGACAGCAGCTCCTCGAGGCGTTACCCGACGAACGACTGGAGCCCGGCGTGCTCACGCGGGACACCGTCGTCGGCGGCCTGCGGGCCACGTTCAGCCCGCAGAACACCGTGGCCGACGCCGAACTGGCCGCGGCCTGGGAGCTGATCTCGGCGGAGGGCGGTGAGTGCCTGCTCCCCCGGCACGCCCGCTACATCGACGAGCGTCGACGCCACGAGTCCCGCTTCACGCCACCGGTGGTGGCGCACCCGTCACCCCTCACCATCGCGTGGGGCACCGATGACCCCATCGCCGTGGCGGCCATGGGCGACCGGCTGGCGGCCGCCCGCCCCGATGCCCGGCTGGTCCGGCTGGACGGAGTGGGCCACTACCCGATGGTCGAGGCGCCGCAGCGGTTCGTCGCCGCCGTGACCGGACGGGACTGAGCCGGCCCTCAGGCCGTGGCCAGGATCTCGCCGTGCAGGACGGCGAACCAGCCGTCGGGTGACTCGGCCCAACGGTGCCAACCCGCCCCGAACGCCTCGAGCTCCGACCGGTCGGCGATCCCGTGCCGCTCGAGCTGGCCGCCGAGGAACGAGGCGGGTGCCGCGAACCGGTCGGCCCACAGCCCGCCCCACCATGCACGGTCCTCCTCGTTGGCGAAGCACCACACCGAGGCCGAGGGCGCCACGTCCACGAACCCGGCGGCGTGCGCCCAGCCGAGGAGGTGGCGGGCCGCATCCCAGTGGGCCCGGTTGATCCGGGTCAGGGTGCCGTAGGCCGCGATGGCCCGGGTGATGTCCGGCTCCTCCGGGGCGAAGACGAAGGAGGGGTAGTCGGCGTCCCGGGCGGCCACCAGACCCCCCGGACGGCAGACCCGCCGCATCTCCACCAGGGCCGCCACCGGATCGGCCACGTGCTGGAGCACCTGGTGGGCGTGGACCACGTCGAAGGAATCGTCGGCGAACGGCAGGGCGAACAGGTCGGCGACCTCGAAGCCCACCGGGAGGGAGCGCTGTGCGGCCCCGGCACGGGCCTCCACCAGCACGTCCGGCGATGCGTCGACACCGACGGTGCGACCCGGAGCGACCAGCTCGGCCAGGTCGCACGTGATCGTCCCGGGCCCGCAGCCGACGTCCAGCAGGTCGAGCCCGGGCCGCAGGCGGGGCAGCAGGTAGGCGGCCGAGTTGGCCGCCGTCCGCCAGCGGTGGGAGCGCAGGACGCCGTCGTCGTGACCATGGGTGTAGGTGGTGTCGGTCATCCGACCAGCATGGGTGGAGCCGGTCTCATTGGCAATACCCACTTCTGGAGGTCTCACATAAGCTCTGGTTATGGCAACAGCCGAGTGGTTGCGGACCTTCGTCACCATCTACCGCTCGGGTTCGGTCACCGAGGGCGCCGCGCGACGCGGGCTGTCCCAACCGGCGGCCAGCCAGCAGCTGCGGTCGCTCGAACGCTCGGTCGGATCCCCTCTGTTCGTGCGGGCACCCCACGGGGTCGACCCGACCCGGGCCGGCCGCCAGCTCTACGCCACCGTCGCCGATGCCCTCGACCGGCTCGAGCCGGTGTTCACCGGGCTCGACGGCGGATCCGTCGGCACCTCGGCACCGGCGCTGCGCTTCGGATCGTCCCCGGAGTTCTTCGGTTACGGCGTCCTGCCCGTCCTCGCCCCCGACGGTCCCGATCTGGTCGTCCGCTTCGGCCCCGATGCCGAGATCCTCGGCCTGCTCCACCGCGGGGAGCTCGACGTGGTGGTCACCACCTCCGAGCCGGTCCGGCGTGGCCTCGCCCCCGTGCACCTCGGCACCACCGGATTCGTCCTGGTGTCCGCACCCGGTCACCTGACCGGGCCGCCACCGGCCGATCTCGACGAACTCGGGCGTGCGCTCGCCGGTGTCGGCTGGGTGGCCTACAGCACCGAGCTCCCGCGGACCCGCCGGTTCTGGCAGGCGTCGCTGGGCCGACCGTTCTCGGGGTCGTTGCGACTGGTGGCCCCGGATCTTCGGGCCGTGGCCGGTGCGGTGGCCCGGGGACTCGGTGTCAGCCTCCTGCCGGACTACGCCTGTGCGGCCGCTCTGGCCACCGGGGAACTGGTCGAGGTCTTCCCGGTCGGGGACGTGGTGCCGTCCGAGCCGTGGTTCGCCGTCACCCGGGAGGCCGACCTGTTCCGCGGGCAGGTGGCCGGCTTCGCCCGCGGCCTCGCCGTGCCGGGGCCGGACGGAGGCGGGAACGGCGTCGGGATCCCGCGGTCCGACCTCGGGGGACACCCGGATCAGTCACCCACGCCGGGGACCCGTCGCCCGTCCTCCAGGTAGACGGTGTCCGGGGCCGCGAGCCCCCGGGCCACCCGTCGACCCACCGGTCCGCTCAGCAGTGCGTCGGCCTCCCGGGGTGTCACCCACCGGGCGTCGGCGATCTCGTCCTCCTGGAGCGTCAGGGACCCCTGCTGCCCGATCGGCAGGATCCCGCAGTCGAACAGGAAGCGGATCCCGCCGGGCCTGCCCGGACGGGGGTGCAGGAAGTCGACGCACACGAGGTGCCCGCCATCGACCAGAAGACCGGTCTCCTCGGCCACTTCGCGCCGGCACCCCTCCCACGGCGACTCGCCGTCCGCCTCGACCTGGCCGCCCGGGACGGTCCAGCCGGCCTTGTACGTCGGCTTGAGGACGAGGATCCGACCGGTCCCGTCATGGAGGAGCGCACCGGCCGAGGCCGGGACCCGGGGGAGCACGTAGTCGTCCATCGCCCCATCTTCACCGACGGGGTCGGCGTCCGCGTCCGGAGGCGTGCGGTTCAGTCCGCGGCGGGGGAGCCCCCGAGGGCGGCGAGGGCGGCGTCCTTCGCCCAGCGGTAGTCGGGCTTGCCCGACGGCGAGCGGCGCACGGCGTCCACGAACACGGCGTCGCGGGGGAGCTTGTACCCCGCCAGGTGGGCCCGGCAGTGCTCACGCAGCTCCCCGAGGTCCGGCGTCGTGGGGAGTCCGGTCCGCAGCTGCACGACCGCGGTCACCTGGGAGCCCCACCGCTCGTTCGGCGTGCCGACGACGACGGCGTCGAACACGGCCGGATGGCTCTTGAGCGCCTTCTCGACCTCCTCGGGGAAGATCTTCTCACCACCGGAGTTGATGGACACCGAGCCCCGGCCGTAGACGGCGATCGTCCCGTCGGCCTGCAGCCGGGCGAGGTCGCCCGGCACGGCGAACCGGACACCGTCCACCACGGGGAAGGTGGCGGCCGTCTTGGCCTCGTCCTTGTAGTAGCCGAGCGGGATGTGTCCGCTGGTGGCCAGCAGCCCCATGCGGCCGTCCCCCGGGGCGCACAGCGTGCCGTCGTCGGCGATCACCACGTTGCCGGGACCCATCTGGAACACGGGAGCGCCGTCCTCGGTCTGACCGACCAGGCTCCCCTGGCCACCGGTCTCGGATGCACCGAAGCCGTCCATCACGATCACGTGGGGGAGGAGGGCGTTGAGGGCCGCCTTGAGCGACGGCGACAGGATGGCCCCGCCCGATCCGTAGACCACCAGCCTGGAGAGGTCGTGCTTCTCACCACCGCCGGCCTCGAGGTGGTCGATCAGTGGCCGGGCGTAGGCGTCACCGATGGTCATGACCAACCGGACCTCCTCCTCGTCCATCACCCGTAGGGCGAATTCCGGATCGAACCGCTGGTCGCGGATGAGCACGCTGTAGGTGCCGGACAGCAGTCCGTTGAAGGCGATCCACCAGCCGCCGCCGTGCATCAGCGGGCACAGGGTCAGGACCCCCGGGAGCGGGTAGTCCGATGCGGCCCGGGTGGCCACGTCGGCCAGTCCGGTCACCGGAGCGATGCCGAGCGCCGGATTGCCGCCGCCTCCGACGACGGACAGGTAGATGTCCTCGTGCCGCCACAGGACCCCCTTGGGCATGCCCGTCGTCCCCCCGGTCCAGAGCCCGTAGAGGTCGTCCGGTCCCCGGCCGGCGACTTCGGGCCGGCTGGCCGGGTGGCCCGCCAGGAGCGATTCGTAGCGGTCGTCGGCCACGACCACCGGGCAGTCCCACCCCAGTCCCTTGGCCGCGCGCTCGGCCCGGGCCTCGAGGTCGGGCTCGGTCACGAGGACCCGGAGGTCCGCGTTGTCGAACAGGTAGTCGAGCTCCTCGTCGACGTAGCGGAAATTCACGTTGACCGGCACCGCCCGGATCTTGAAGGCGGCCAGCGTCGTCTCGACGTACTGGTTGCCGTCGTAGAGGTGGCAGCCGATGTGGTCGCCGGGGGCCACGCCGAGGTCGAGGAGCAGATGGGCCAACCGGTTGGCCCGGGCGTCGAGCTCGGCGAAGGTGAGGCGGACCTCGTCGCCCGCTGTCGACCGGACGACCAGTGCCGGTGCGTCGGGCTTGGTGTCGACGACGGTTTCGAAGATGTCCGCGAAGTTGAGTCCGGCCATGGTCCCCCCCGGTTCGTTGGCTCGCACTCACCGTACCGCGGTGTCCCCGCGCTGTCCGGGGCCGAACGGGGACGCGTTCGGCCGGTCCTACACGCGGGCCATGTTGTCGAACCTGGCGTGGTGACCGATGAACGCGAGCCTCGTCGTCCCGGTCGGTCCGTTCCGGTGCTTGGCCACGATCACCTCGGCGGTGCCCTGCGTCTCGGCGGCGTCCGGGTTGTAGACCTCGTCGCGGTAGAGGAAGAGTACGACGTCGGCGTCCTGCTCGATCGAACCCGACTCGCGCAGGTCGGCCAGCATCGGCCGCTTGTCCGGGCGGCTCTCCAGGGAGCGGGACAGCTGCGAGAGCGCCACGACCGGCACCTCGAGCTCACGAGCCAGGATCTTGAGGCCACGACTGATCTCGGACACCTCGACCTGACGATTTTCGGAGCCGTGGCGGCCGGTCATCAGCTGGAGGTAGTCGATCACCACCAGGCTGAGACCCTCCCGGCTCTTCAGCCGACGGGCCCGGGCCCGGATGTCCATGACCGTGAGGTTGGGATTGTCGTCGATGTAGATCGGGGCCTCGCTCATCCGGCTGATGGCCGTGCCGATCTTCGGCCAGTCCGCCTCACGCAGCTTGCCCGTCCTCATGCGCCCGGCGTCGACGCGTGCCTCGGACGACAGGAGCCGCTGCGTGAGCTCCATGTGGCTCATCTCCAGCGAGAAGAGCAGGACGGGCTTCTTCAGCTTCACACCGGCGTGTGCGACCATGCCGAGGGCGAAGGCCGTCTTGCCCATGGCCGGACGGGCACCGACGACGACCAGGTTGGAGGGCTGGAGTCCGGCCAGCTGTTCGTCGAGGTCGGTGTACCCCGTGGCCAGGCCCGTCACCGTCTCGCTCCGGCTGAAGAGCAGCTCGAGGTGGTCCAGCGTGGCGCCCAGGAGCTCCTCCAGCGGGGTCATCGTGTCCACCACGCGTCGCTGGGCGACGTCGAAGACCAGGCTTTCGGCGCGGTCCAGGACCTCGGACACGTCCTCGGGAACGCTGTAGCCGAGCTCCGAGATCTCGCCCGCCACGGCCACGAGGCGGCGCAGCAGGGCCAGCTCCTCGACGATCTTGGCGTAGTACTCGGCGTTGCCGACCGACGGGGTGTTGGCCTGGAGCGACACGAACACGGAGGTGTCGCCGATCGCCTCGAGGAGTTCGCGCCGACGGAGCTCCTCGGTGACGGTCACCCAGTCCGCCGGCTCACCCCGACCGTAGAGCGAGGTGATGGCCTCGAAGATGTATCCGTGGGACGTCTTGTAGAAGTCCTCGGCCTTGCAGGTCTCCATCGCCGAGGCGATGGCGTCGCGGGAGAGCAGCATGGCGCCGAGCACCGACTCCTCGGCCTCGAGGTTGTGGGGAGGCACCCGTCCGGTCGTACCGGAACCACCGGGGCGGGGGCTCAGCAGGCGTCGCGGACGTGAGTCGTCAAAGGCTTGAACCATCGTGGGTCAACACTGACCGATCGGGCCTGTGGAGCGGTAGACCCTCTTCCTGGGGAAACCCGCGCTCCCGCCTGTGGACCACCCGTGGAGAACATCGGGCCTCCTGCGGAGGGATCGCGGCATGGGGCGATGGTGGCAGGGGGCTGTGACACCCGAACCCCGGCCCGGCGGTCCGTGCCCGGGAAACGCACAGCGCCCCGGCTCCGCCGGGGCGCTGTCCCTCGTCTGATCGGCCGGTCGGAGATCCGCCGGGCGGCCGGAACCGACCACACGGCTGCGGTCGCCGGGTCGGGCTCAGTCGCCGGCGACCACGTGGACCGTGAGCTCGAACACCACGTCACCCACCAGCTCGACGCGCACGTTGTGCTCGCCCACCGTCTTGATGGGCTCGGCGAGCACCAGGTCGTGACGATCGATGACCGCCCCGGTCTGCTCCTCGACATGGCGCACGATGTCTGCGGCGCTGACCGAGCCGAACAGCCTGTCGTTGGCGGCGCGGGCGGTGACGGTGATGGCGTTCCCGACCAGTGTCTTGGCCACGGTCTCGGAGCCCTCGCGGTCGCGGGCGTCCTTCAGATCCCGCGACCGACGCATGGACGCGGCCTGGGCCTCGACCCCGTCGGACGCCATGATGGCCTTACCGGCCGGGAGCAGGTGGTTGCGGGCGAAGCCACCGGCGACGTCGATGATGTCGCCGCGCTTGCCCACGCCGTCCACGTCGGTGCGGAGCAGGACCTTCATGACTCCTCACCCGGGCTCTCCACGACGACGACCTCCTCGCCGCTGTCGAGCCCCACCACCTCGACGACCTCGACCGGAGCCGCGGCGTCGAGCGGGGGCGTGCCGTCGGGAATGGCCGTCGACGCACCTTCCTCGCCGAGCGTCCGCTCCTCGTCACGTCCGCGACGTCCGCCACCTCCACCGAAGCCACCGTCACGGCCTCCACGGCCGCCGCGGCCACCCGGCCGTTCGGTCGTCGTCCGCTGGGTGTAGGGCAGCAGCACCAGCTCACGCGCCGTCTTGATGGCGATCGCCACGTCGCGCTGATGCTGGGTGCAGTTCCCCGACACCCGACGGGCACGGATCTTGCCCCGGTCGCTCATGTACTTGCGGAGCATGCCGACGTCCTTGTAGTCGACCCACTCGACGCGGTCCTTGCACAGGGCACAGGGCTTCTTCTTGACCCGGCGCCCGTTGTCCTTGGGCGCCCGCCGTGCGGTGCTGCCTCCTCGATCGTTGTTCCTGGCCATGACTAGAAAGGCTCCTCGCTGTATCCGTACCCGGAGTCGGCAGGTGCGCCGCCCCCACTCGACTGTCCGCCCCGCCCGCCGCCGGCCGACGACGGTCCGTCACCCGGGCCGCGGCGCTCGTTCTTCGTCACCTGGGCGGTCGCCCAGCGGATGCTCGGGCCGACCTCGTCGGCGACGACCTCCACCTTCGAGCGCTTGTCGCCGTCCGGGGTCTCCCAGCTGCGCTGCTCGAGACGACCGGTCACGATCACCCGCGAACCACGGGTCAGGGACTCGGCGGCGTTCTCGGCCATCTCCCGCCAGCAGACCACGTCGAAGAAGGAGGTCGCCTCCTCCCACTCCTGGGTCTGGCGGTTCTGCCAACGGCGGTTGACGGCCAGCCCGAAGCTGGCGGTGGCCTGACCGGTGTTCGTGAACCGCAGTTCGGGGTCCCGCGTGATGTTTCCCACCAGTGTGACTGCGTTGCCGGCCATGGTCAGCCCTCCCCGCTGGCGGCCGCAGCGGCGGCGGCACGGCGTCCGGCGACCTTGTCGGGCAACCGGATGACCTTGTGGCGCAGGACCTCGTCGGCGAGCACGAAGACCCGCTCCATGTCGGCGACGGCCGGCGGCTCGGCGTTCAGCTCGACGAGGACGTAGTAGCCCTCACGCTTGTGCTGCAGTTCGTAGGCGAAGGTCCGGCGACCCCAGCGCTCCACGCGCCCCGGGTTGCCGCCCTTGGCCTTCAGTGCGGCGAGGGCCCGGTCGAGGACCCCGTTGACCGCCGCCTCGTCGGCGCCGGTGTCGAAAATGACCATGGTTTCGTAAGGCCGCATCTACGGCTCACCTCCCTCTGGATCGGGCGCTCTGCGCCCGAGCCCCACGGCGTGGGGCAGGTCGGACTATGACAACGACCGCCTGTACGTGCTGCGTGGCGGCCGGAACAGCCAGTGAACTCTAGCCGACGTTCAGTGGTACGACTCCGCGTCGGCCGGGAAGGCACCGGTACGCACGTCCGCAGCGAAGGCGGCGACCGCCGCCGTGGCCTCGTCGCCCAGCGCGGCGTAGCGCCGCACGAACTTGGCCGTGCGCCCGGTGACGCCCAGCAGATCGTGGAGTACGAGCACCTGGCCGTCGCAGCCGGCGCCGGCGCCGATCCCGATCGTGGGCACGTCGACCGCCTCGGTCACGGCGGATCCGACCGTCTCCGGCACCCCTTCGATCACCAGGGCGAACACGCCGGCGTCCACCAGCGCACGGGCCCCGGCGACGAGTTCGGCGGCGGCCTCGTCGGTCCGGCCCTGGACCCGGAAGCCCCCGAAGGCGTTGACCGACTGGGGTGTCAGTCCGAGGTGTCCCATGACCGGGATCTCGGCGTTGACGAGCGCTTCGACCATGGGCGCGCGCACGGCACCACCCTCGAGCTTGACGCAACGGGCACCCGCGCGGATCAGGATCGCCCCGTTGCGGACGGTGTCCGCCGCGTCGACGTGGTAGCTCATCCACGGCAGGTCACCCACGATCAGCGCCCGGGGCTTCGTCCTCGCCACCGCCCCCACGTGGTGGGCCATGTCGGCGACCGTCACCTGGAGGGTGTCCTCGTAGCCGAGGACCACGTTGGCCACGGAGTCGCCCACGAGGATCATGTCGACCCCCGCGGCGTCGACGACGCGTGCCCCCGGGGCGTCGTAGGCGGTGACCATGACCAGGGGTTCGTGCCCGTCACGTACCTTGCGGGCACGGACGGACGGCACGGTCACGGCCGCAGACCGTAGGTCGGACATGAGCTTGCTCCTCTTCTGCCGTCCAGCGCCCGGAGGCTGCCGGCGGCATCGGCGGGACGGGCCCGCGGAGAACGGACGACTGCGACCCCAGCGTAGTGCGGCCGGTCCCGGACCGACAGGGGTCCGGGTGGGAACCGGAGCGGTGCGGTCCCGAGCTCCACCGGCCGAGCCGGCGGGTGGGTCAGGCCTCGGTGCGCCGCTGGCGCGTCTTGCGCGCCACGGCGTCGACCCCGGCGCCCGCCGGGTACATGCGGGCGAGATGGTTCCACCGGCAACCGCAACAGACCTCGATGACGTAGCAGACGACGGGTTCCTTGCGGCGCCAGTAGCGGGCGAGTTCGGCCTGGGTGGCCACACAGCGGCCGCCGGCCGGGAGCTTCGAACCGAACACGAAGGTCACGTCGACGAGGTCGGACTCCTCGCAGATGGGGCACCGTTCGCCCATGGGCCGACCGAGATTCGTGGCGGCGCGGATCAACTCCGGATGGGCGTCGCACACGTCGAGGCGGGAGAGTCGCCCCTTGCGGAACTCGCGGATGACCGAGTTCCGTGCGAGGAGGTACTCGACCTGTCCCCCGGTGGGGGAGGTCTGGATGCCATCGAGCGCTCCGGGTCGGAAGCTCACCGGGACAGGGTACCGCCTCGACCCCGTGGAGGCACCGGATCACCCGGCCCGACCGGGCGGCTCCGAGGTCTCCCCCGCCGTCAGCCGGACCCGGCCGAACACCATGTGGGTGTTCGATGTATCAGTCCGATACATCGATTTGATGTATCGTGAAGGTATGCAGTTCGTGAACGACCCCTCCTACCCGGCCCGGAGCGCCTGAGGTGCTCGACCTGGCCATCCTGGGCCTGCTGTTCGAGCAGGAGATGCACGGCTACGAGATCCGGCGTCGTCTACGCGACGAACTCGGTCTGTTCGCCAACATCTCCTTCGGCTCCCTCTACCCCGCGCTGTCCCGCCTCGAGCGGTCGGGCGCGGTGACCGTCGCCGAGTCGGGTGGGACCGTGCCCCCGCCGATCCCGGCCACCGGGTCACTCGGCGGCGAGCGGGCCGGCATGCGGGTCCGACGGTCGGGGGCGCCGATCGGGAGCAAGCGGTCCCGCAAGGTCTACCGGATCACCGACTCCGGCCGCATCCTCTTCGAGCAGCTCCTCGAGGGCGAGGAGCCGGCCGGATCCGACGACGCCCACAGTTTCGGTCTCCGCCTGGCCTTCGCCCGGCACCTCGCCCCGTCGGCCCGACTGGGACTGCTCGAACGACGTCGGGCCCAACTCACCCGTCGCCTGGCCACCGACCGGCAGCGAGCCTCGGGCGACCGTCTCGACGTCTACACCCGGTCGCTGGTCGAGCACAGCACCGAATCGACCGAGCACGACATCGCCTGGCTCGACCGCCTCATCGAGGCGGAGCGTCAGAAGCAGGCCCCGGCTCGCGCGGACGGTAACCGCACCACCGATCTTGGCGATCCCCGGTCCGGGGACACCATGACCTCGACGTCACCATCCGGTGCGTCATGAGCACCGGCACCCTCCAGGGCGCCCCTACCCCCTGCGACCCACCAGGTCGCGACCAACCACATGAAGGGAACCACACGATGAACAAGATCCGAGTGGCGATCGCCGGCGTGGGCAACTGCGCCAGCTCGCTCATCCAGGGCGTCGAGTACTACCGGGACGCCGTGGCCGGCGACGTCGTCCCCGGCCTGATGCACGTCGACCTGGGCGGGTACCACGTCAGCGACCTCGAGTTCGTCGCCGCCTTCGACGTGGACGCGGCCAAGGTCGGCCAGGACCTCTCGAAGGCCATCTTCTCCAGCCAGAACAACACGATCCGGTTCGCCGAGGTGCCCGACATCGGCGTCGAGGTCCAGCGCGGACCGACCCTCGACGGACTCAACAAGTACTACCGGGAGATGATCGAGGAATCGCCCGCCGAGCCGGCCGACGTCGTCCGGACGCTGCGCGACACGGGCGCCGAGGTCCTCGTCTCGTACCTGCCGGTGGGATCCGAGGAGGCCCAGCGCTTCTACGCCCAGTGCGCCCTCGACGCCGGAGTGGCCTTCGTCAACGCCATCCCCGTCTTCATCGCCTCCGACCCGGTGTGGGCCCGGAAGTTCCGTGAGGCCGGGGTGCCCATCGTGGGTGACGACATCAAGTCCCAGGTGGGGGCCACGATCGTCCACCGGGTACTGACCCGCCTCTTCGAGGACCGGGGCCTGTCGCTGGACCACACGTACCAGCTGAACGTCGGCGGCAACATGGACTTCAAGAACATGCTCGACCGCGAGCGGCTCGAGTCGAAGAAGATCTCGAAGACCCAGGCCGTCACCAGCCAGATCCAGCACTCGACGCTGGGCGCGGACGACGTCCACATCGGACCGTCGGACCATGTGCCGTGGCTCAAGGACCGCAAGTGGTGCTACATCCGCATGGAGGGGCGCAACTTCGGCGACGTGCCGCTCAACCTCGAGCTCAAGCTCGAGGTGTGGGACTCGCCGAACTCGGGCGGTGTCATCATCGACGCGGTGCGGTGCGCCAAGCTGGCACTCGACCGCGGTATCGGCGGTCCTCTGCTCGGGCCCTCCTCGTACTTCATGAAGTCACCGCCGATCCAGTACACCGACGACGTCTGCCACGAGATGGTCGAGGCCTTCGCCGCCGGTGATCCGGGTCCGGTCTGGCCCGAGGACTGAGCGAGCACCAGGCCCTCAGGCCGTCCGACCCCGGTCGGCCCACCACCCATCCAGACGACGGAAGGCCTCCTCCTCGCCGAGGGGGCCTTCGTCCATCCGCAGATCGAGGAGGAAGGCGAGGGCCTGTCCCACGTCCCGACCCGGGGGGATGCCCAGATGGGTCATGACCTGGGCTCCGTCCAGGTCCGGCCGGATGGCGTCCAGCTCCTCCTGCTCGCGCAGGGTGGCGATGCGGGCCTCCAGCTCGTCCATACGCCGGTCGAGCGCCCGGGCCTTGGAGGCGTTCCGGGTGGTGCAATCGCAACGCGTGAGTTCGTTCAGGCGGTCGAGCAGTGGTCCGGCGTCACGCACGTAGCGGCGCACCGCCCGATCGGTCCATCCCAGGCGGTAGGTGTGGAAGCGCAGGTGGAGATTGACCAGCTCGGTCACCAGCTCCACCTCGTCGTTCGGGTAGCGGAGGGCCGTCATCCGCTTGCGGGTCATCCGTGCGCCCACCACCTCGTGGTGGTGGAAGGTCACCCCACCGTCCACGAACGCCCGGGTGCGGGGCTTGCCCACGTCGTGGAAGAGCGCGGCCAGGCGCAGCAGTCGGTCCGGTGACGTCTTGTCGACCACCGCGAGCGTGTGGGCCAGGACGTCCTTGTGCCGATGGATCGGGTCCTGCTCCAGCGCCAGGCCTGGCAGCTCGGGCAGGAACTCGTCGGCCAGCCCGGTCCGGACCACGAACCACAGGGCGGTCGAGGGGACGGGCACCACCATGATCTTGTCCAGCTCGTCGCGGATGCGCTCCGCCGACACGATCGACAGCCGGTGGTGCCCGGCCTGCACCGCGGCCACCACCTCCTCGGTCGGCTCCAGATCGAGCTTGGCCATGAAGCGGGCCGCTCGCAGCATGCGCAGCGGATCGTCGGCGAACGAGACGTCGGCGTCGAGGGGGGTCCGCAGCCGCCGCTCCGCCAGGTCGACCAGACCCCCGTAGGGGTCGATGAGCTCCAGCTCAGGGAGGCGGAGCGCCATGGCGTTGACGGTGAAGTCCCGACGCGCCAAGTCGTCCTCGATGTCGTCGCCGAACGCCACGTCCGGCTTGCGGGAGTCCGGATCGTAGGCCTCGGCACGATGGGTGGTGATCTCGTACTTCTGCCCGTCCTTGAGGCAGGCGATCGTCCCGAACCGCTTGCCCTGGGTCCAGACGGAGTCGGCCCATCCCCGGAGCACCGCTTCGATGTCGTCCGGACGTGCGTCGGTGGTGAAGTCCAGGTCATCGGTGGTGGCGGTGGCGGTGGCGGTGTGGTCCGCCACGATGGCATCGCGCACCGAGCCACCCACCAGGAAGAGGGTGTGGCCCGCCGACCGGAAGCGGTCCGACAGGTCGGCGGTGGCGTCGACCAGGGGCCGGAGTCGCTCGGGGAACACGCAGCCGAGGGTAGTGCGGCTGACCTAGGCTGCGGTTCGACGTGGACCGGCAACGAGCCAGAACCTGCCCGCCGGGCGGTGACCCCGGCGCCGCCCGACCGACCAGGGCCACGACCCGACGGATCCGGGCTGCCGGCGCGATCGCCAGCGCCGCTCTGGTCGTGGCAGCGGTCGTGACCGGGGTGTCGACCGCGGGTGCGACTACGACCGCGGGTGTGACGACGCGGGGGGCCGCGGTCCACGTCCTGGCGTCCAGTGTTCCCACTCCAGCGTTGGTCCTCCAGTCGCAGACCGGTTGGGTCACCGGGGGATCGACCTTCGACCTCCACCTGCGGGTGGCGACGACCACGGTCCCGGCGTCCCGGCTGGGGATCACCGTGGCCGTCTACCCCTGCCTGTCGAGCATCTCCGGATTCGACCAGTCGACCACCTCGTCGTCGCTCGGGACCCCCGTGTCGTCGACCACCTCGGCCCTCCCGATCACCAGCCTGCCGGCGCTACCCGGAGGGGCCGTGGATCTCCGGATGCCGGTGGTGGTGGGGAACGGCGCGTCCGGCGGCACCCCGGCCCCCGGCCCGTTCACCATCCACCTGTTGGCCGTGGGCGGGCAGTGCCAACTGTTTCCGGCCGGGGTGTTCCCCCTGCGGATCGAACTGGTGGACATGTCGGGACCCACCGTGGTGAGCTCCTTCACCACCCATCTCGTCTACAGCGAGGCCCCCTCGACCACCCAGCGCCTGCGCGTGGCCGTCGTCCTGCCCGTGCAGATCACCCAGTCGGCGTCCCGCTCCCCCTCCCCGTCCGCGCTCCTCGCCCGGCCGTCGGCCGCACTGGCCACCCCACCGGACCCCACCGTCGCCGCGGTGTCGGCGACGGTGGCCTCGATCGCCACCCAACACCCGACGGTCCCCCTGACGCTGTCGGTGAGCGGTCAGACGGTCGGCCTGCTGGACAGTCCGGCCCATCAGGCCACGATCACGCAGCTCGGACAGCTCGCCGCCGCGCCGGACGTGCACCAGCTGACCACCGCCCCCTTCACCCCGGTCGACGCCACGAGCCTCGTGGACGGCGGACTCAGCGACGAGCTGGCCCTCCAGGTGGCTCGGGGTCTCCAGGTGGTCGGTACCGCCCTCAACCGTCCGGCCCCGACGGCCCCCCCAGGACAGACCCCCGACCTCGGCACCTGGATCACGGGGGGTGGACTCGACGCCACCACGGTGGCCGCACTGGTCGACGACGGATACCACCACGTGGTGCTACCGGCCTCGCAGCTGAGCTCCTCCCCCGGTGTCGGATCTACGACGGTCCCGTTCACCCTGTCGACGGTCCGCGGCAACCCGGTGACCGCGGTGGCGTCCGACGACGACCTCACGGCCCGCTTCTCGGCGGACCCGGGAAATCCCGTACTGGCCGCCCACCAGTTGGCGGCCGAACTGGCGCAGATCTACTACGAGCAACCGAACGGCAACACCCCGCGCGCGGTCCTGGCCGTCGCCCCGACGGGATGGGCCGACGACCCGTCCTTCGTAGGTGCCCTGCTCGACGCGCTCGACGGCAACCCGCTGGTCCAGGCCGTCACGACCGACCAGCTGTTCGCGTTGTTCCCGACGCCGGCCACCTGCCGGTCGGGGTGCCGCCTCACCCCCACCGGGGGTCAGGGACTCCCGGTGGGTGCCATCCGGGACCAGCGCATCCAGGTGAACGGCTTCGCCGTGTCGACCGTGGGCGCCCGGGCGCTCACCCTGCAGCTCAGCGACCTCGTGCTGGCCGGCGAGGCCGAGACCCTGCGGTCCGGCCAGCAGCAGGCGGTGCTGGCCAACGCCGGAGCGGCCGTCAGTGCCCAGTTCGGCCAACTCGCCGTGGAGAGCGACCAGACGGTGACCCTGACCGCGCACAGCGGGCGGGTACCGGTGACCATCGTCTCCACCGCCCCCTACCCGGTGACGGCCACCCTGGCGTTGAGTAGCGACAAGCTCCTCTTCCCTAACGGGCAGACCCAGTGGTCCCGGGCGGTGGTCCTCCAGCCACGGATCTCGAACGTCGTCAATGTGCAGGTGCAGAGCCGCGCCTCCGGCGTGTTCCGGATGGACGTCACGCTGCACGCCCCGTCCGGTCCCGTGCGCCTCGCCGCGGGCGAGTTGACGGTCCGGTCGACATCGTCGTCGGTGGTCGGAGTGGCCCTGACCGTCGGGGCGGTCGCCGTGCTGATGGTGTGGTGGTTCCGCACGTCGAGGCGCCGACGGGCCGCCCAAAGGAGCGAGCGGGGGTCGGCGGACGAGGACGGGACGGGCGAACCGGGTCCTGCGACCACGGTCGGCGGAGGCGCGCTCTCCGGAGCGGACAGTGCCGGGGTGGCCCCGTGACCGACGAGGACACCTCGATCGAGGAGGGTGCCGCCACCACCGAGGAGGTCCACCGGGCCCCCACGCCGCCCCGGGGCGCCACCACGCGCCTGGCCGGCGCCACGGCCGGCATGGCGGTCGGCACCACCCTCTCCCGGCTGACCGGCGTGTTCCGGGTGGTGGCCATGACCGCCGCCCTCAGCGGCGCCGGGTTCGCCGACGCCTACAACCTGGCCAACACCACGCCCAACATCATCACGGACATCGTCATCGGCGGGGTCCTGGCGGCCACCTTCGTACCGGTCTTCGTGTCCGAGCTCACGACGAAGGTGGCCGAGGAGGCCTGGGAGGCCATCTCCGCGGTGGTCACCGTCACGGTCGCCATCCTGGTGGTCGCCACCGTGGCCTTCTTCGTGTTCACCCCGTCGATCATCGACCTGTACACGGCGACGAACCACCATGCCGACGTGCACCAGCAGCAGCGGGTGGCGGTCTTCCTCCTGCGGTGGTTCGTCCCCCAGCTGGCCTGCTACGGGCTCATCGCCCTGTTCACGGCCCTGCTCAACACCCAGGGCAGGTTCGCCGCGCCGATGTTCGTCCCGATCGCCAACAACCTGGTCGTCATCGCCATGCTGGTGTGGTTCCACGCGCTGGTGCCGACCCCCACCCTGGCCAACATCCACGCCCACCACACCGCGCTCGTGCTGCTCGGGATCGGTACCACCCTCGGGGTGGTGGTCCAGGCCGCGCTCCTCGTCCCGTCGCTGTTGCGGTCCGACCTCCACCTCCGGTTCCGCTGGCAGCCCGGCCACGAGGCGATGCGCCGCATCACCCGTCTGGCCGGCTGGACGTTCGGCATCGTGGTCTCCAACCAGGTCGCCCTCGTGGTCGTCCTCGCCCTGGCCGACGGGGCACGCGTCCCGGGGGCCGTGTCGGCCTACACCTACGCCTACACGTTCTTCCAACTGCCCTACGGGATCATCGCCGTCTCGGTCATGAGTGCCGTCACCCCGTCCCTGTCGGCACGCTGGGCCGACGGCGACATCCTGGCGTTCCGCAAACGGATGGTGTTCGGGCTCCGCAGCATCCTCGTCGTGATCATCCCCTCGGCGGTGGGCATGATCATCCTGGCCCACCCCCTCATCGACCTCGTCCTCAACCACGGTGCCGAGACGTCGGCCCAGGCCTCGGTCACCGCGGATGCACTGGCGATGTTCGCGCTCGGACTGCCCGGATTCTGCACGTTCCTCTACATGGTGCGCGTCCTGCAGGCCATGCAGGACACCAGGACCGCCTTCCGGATCTACCTGGTCGAGAACGCCATCAACATCGTCCTGGGCATCGCCCTGGTCGGCTCGCTCGGCGTCCGTGGTCTGGCCCTGTCGGTGTCCATCGCCTACACGGTGGCCGCGGTCATCGCACTCACGGTGGTCGGAGGCAAGGACGAGGGGCTGGGCGGACCCGATCTCACGACCCCGGTCACCCGGGTCCTGGGTGCCACGACCGTCATGGCCGTCGTGACCGTGCTGACGGTCAACGTGTCCGCCGCCACCTCGGGCTTCGCCCTGCTGGGTCGGGTGGTGTTGGCCGTGGTCGCCGGTGCCGCCGCCTTCGTCGGCACCACCGTGGTACTCGCCGCACGGGAGGAGCGTCGCGCCCGCGACCGGAGTGCGGTGCGGCCGAACGAGGCACCCGAACCGGTTCGACCCCCGCCAATGCCGTCACCCGACGGGCCGTCCCCTGTGGGTTCCGGTCCCGACGGCCCGAGGGACCGTGCCGCGCACTCCTCGATCCGCCTGATCACGCCGGACCGGGTGGCGGTGGCACCAGGGGCCGACGAGACGGACGGGGTGACCACGTCGGCTGCTCCGGATCCCCGGTTCCGTGGCAGACTCGGCGCCGGGTCCGACGAGGTCCCGGTGCGCCACCTGCGCCCGGTACCCGGGGGAGCTCCTCGGAGCGGTCCGGGGGGTGGGCGGACCACCGGCACGGCGCCGGCGCAGGAAGTGGGGGGCGTGGTGTCCCCGAACGACGAGGAGGAGCCCCATGGCCCGGATCCGGGTGATTACCGATAGTGCGTGCGATCTCTCCGCGGAGGTGGCGGCGGAACACGGCATCGTCGTCGTCCCACTGTCCGTCCGGTTCGGTGACGACGAGTTCGTCGACGGACGCGATCTGACCACCGAGGACTTCTGGGCCCGCTGCAAGGCGAGTCCTGTGCTCCCCGAGACGTCCGCCCCGTCACCGGGTTCGTTCCAGCAGGCGTTCCTGGCGGCGGCCGACGAGGGGTACGACGGTGTCCTGAGCCTCAGCCTCTCCGGCGGCGTGTCGGCGACGTACCAGTCGGCGTCGGCTGCGGCCAAGGCCGTGTCCGACCGCATCGAGGTGCGGGCCATCGACAGCCGCACCATGACCATGAGCCTCGGCATCCTGGCCATCGACGTCGCCGACCTGGCCGCTACGGGGGCCGACCTCGACACCCTCGAGGCCCGCACCCTGGAGCTGATCCCCCGGACGTCCGTCTACGGAGCGGTCGACACGCTCGAGCACCTGGAGAAGGGCGGCCGCATCGGCGGCGCCCGCGCGCTGCTCGGTTCGATGCTCGCCATCAAGCCCGTGGTGACCCTGGTCGACGGCGTGGTGGCCGAGGAGTCCAAGCAGCGCACCCGGGCCCGCTCGCTCCGTTACCTGGCCGACAAGATCCTCGAATCACCGCCGCTCAGCCGGGTGGCCGTGGCCCACGGTGCCGCCGCCGACATCGACACCTTCCTCGAGCTGGTGAAAGACGTGAAGAGCGAGCACCCGTTGATGGTCAACCAGCTGGGCCCGGTCATCGGCACCCACACGGGTCCGGGCACCATCGGCGTCTGCATGCTGACCGTCGACTGACCGGGTCGGTTCCGAGCCGGGGGACCGGGGGCGGACGGCGGGGTCCGGGGTATCCTCGGAGGATGGATCCGAAGCCTGAGCACCAAGGAACGTCCCTCCCGGGCCTCTCCGCCCTCGATGACCTGCCGGCCCGCCTCGACGACCTGCCCGCACGCGGGGCGGACGCCGCCGACGCCATCGTCGACTTCATCCGGGACAAGGCCGTCCGGCCCCTCACCCTGGCCGCCCGCGGCATCGTGTTCGGCATCATCGTCCTCACTGCGGCGGTCGTCACCCTGACCCTGCTGTCCATCACCCTGATCCGGCTGCTCACCGTGTACATCCCGGGCAACCGGGTGTGGGTGTCCGACCTGATCGTCGGGGTGCTCTTCGTGGTGGCGGGCTTCGTCGCCTGGTCCAAGCGGATCGACCGATCGACCACCCCCGCAGCGACCGCTCCGAGCGCCTCGTGACCGAGTCGCGCCAGGTCATCATCATCGGGTCAGGTCCGGCCGGCCTCACCGCCGCCATCTACGCCGCACGCGCCCAGCTGTCGCCACTGGTCATCGAGGGCGAGCCCTCGTCCACCAGTGACCAGCCCGGTGGGCAGCTCATGCTCACGACCGAGGTGGAGAACTTCCCCGGTTTCGTGGACGGGGTCATGGGTCCCGAGCTCATGTCCAACTTCCGGGAGCAGGCAGCACGCTTCGGGACCGACTACGTGACGGCGAAGGTCTCGCGGGTCGACCTGTCGAGTCGGCCGTTCGGACTGTGGGTCGGGGACCCGGACGCCGCCGAACCGACGTACGTGGCCGACGCCCTCATCGTGGCCACCGGGGCCAAGTCCCTGATGCTCCAGCTCCCCAACGAGGAGCGCCTGCTCGGCTACGGCGTCTCCACCTGCGCCACCTGTGACGGCTTCTTCTTCCGTGGGCACGAGATCGCCGTGGTGGGCGGGGGTGACTCGGCGCTCGAAGAGGCCCTGTTCCTCACCCGGTTCGCCGACAAGGTCACGATCATCCACCGCCGGGGCGAGCTCCGGGCCTCCAAGGTCATGCAGCAGCGTGCACTCGACCACCCGAAGATCGAGTTCCTGTGGCACACCTCGGTGGTCGACGTCCACGGCGAGGCCAAGGTGGAGTCCGTCCGGATCCAGAACCTCGAGACCGGTGAGGAATCGACCCTGGCCGTCACCGGCCTGTTCGTGGCCATCGGCCACCAGCCCAACACCGGCATCTTCAAGGGTCAGCTCGACATGGAGGACAGTGGCTACCTGAAGACGGTGGGGACCACCACCTACACCAACGTCGAGGGTGTCTTCGCCTGCGGGGACGTGCAGGATCACCGCTACCGCCAGGCCATCACCGCCGCCGGATCAGGCTGCATGGCGGCCATCGACGCCGAACGCTGGCTCGAGGACCAGGCGGCATCGAGCCACTGACGTGCCGCGTCCGGCGCGCACGCGCCGTCGTGACCACCAGTCGGGAATCAGAACACGCCGGTCGTGGTTGACCTAGCGTGTCCCTACGGACGCCACGTCACGGCTCGAGAGAGCCAGAAGGAACGAGCACCATGAGCGAGAAGATCACCAACCTGAGCGACGCTAGCTTTGACGAGCATGTCAAGGCGTCCGATGTCCCCGTTCTCGTGGACTTCTGGGCGGAGTGGTGCGGTCCGTGCAAGATGATCGCCCCCGTGCTCGAGGAGATCGCCGAAGAGCAGTCCGGCAAGATCGAGATCGTCAAGCTGAACATCGACGACAACCTCGACGTCACCCGTCGGTTCGACGTCATGAGCATCCCCACGCTGATCCTCTTCAAGGACGGCGAGCCGGCCATGCGCATCGTCGGCGCCAAGGGCAAGGGCCAACTGCTCCAGGAGCTCTCGGCCCACCTTTGAGCGTGCCGGTGACCCCTGGGGGGTCGCCCCTGTCGTCGGCCGAGGCGGTCGGACCCGGTAGCCGTCCGTGACGGCCGGACGCGAGATCCACCTCGCCCTCGGCGCGACAGGTGGAGCGGTGAGCGACGTCCAGCGGCGCCTGGAACAGCTCGGATTCAGCCCCGGAGTCGATCCTGACGGCTCGTTCCGGGAGGGCACCCGGGCCGCAGTCGAGGCGTTCCAGTACCGGCGAGGCCTGCGGGTCGACGGGATCTGCGGACGTCAGACCTGGTCAGCGTTGGTGGAGGCGGGACGCCGACTCGGCGACCGCTTCCTCTACCGGCGCTCCCCCATGCTCCGGGGCGATGACGTGGCGGAACTCCAGCAACGCCTCAGTGCCCTGGGTTTCGACACCGGTCGCGTGGACGGCATCTTCGGTGACCTCACGAGCGTCGCCCTGGGCGAATTCCAACGCAACGCAGGACTTCCCGTCGACGGCATCGCCGGGGCGGCGACCGTGTCGGAACTGTTGCGGTTCGGCTCGCGACACGACGGGTCCGAACTGGTCTCCGCCGTGCGCGACCGCGAGCGGCTCCGCCAGGCCCCCCGCACCCTGGACGGTCGCCGGGTGTCCCTGGGTGAGGAGGGCGGCCTGGGCACGACCGTGGGTGCGGTGCGACGGCTACTTGCCGGTGAGGGTGCAGCGGTGACCACCCACCACCACCCCGAGGGTTCGATCCAGGCCTCCGAGGCCAACGCCTCGGGGGCCGAGGTGTTCATCGGGATCCGTCTGGGTACCGAGGCGGGCTGTTCGGCGTCGTACTACTCCGGCTACCGCTACTCCTCCCCCGGAGGCAGGCATCTGGCCGAACTGCTGCACGTAGCTCTGGCCACCACGCTGACACTCCCGGATCTGGGTAGTCGCGGAATGTCGCTACCGCTCCTCCGGGAGACCCGCATGCCGGCGGTGATCTGCGAGATCGCCCCCGCCACCGTCCTCGTGGAGCGTCCGGCGGTCATCGCCCGTGCGCTGATCGACTCCCTGGCCGAATGGGTCGACACAGCCTGGGACTGAGACATCCCCGGTGACGGAGATCCGACATCGACGGCTACTTCACCCGGGTACCGGAAAGGGTAATCCACAACCTCATGCACAGGTTGTGGACGAAGCTCTACTTAGGGTTCAGAGATGTGAACTACCACTCTGAGTAGTTAGTTCAATAGGATAAAGAAGAGTTATGTCAGTTTACCTCACTCTAGGTGGGGTCTACGGCACCGACGTGGTCTCGACTCCTCCGACCATCAACTTGTAGATGCGCTCGAGGTCTTCGAGTGTCGCGAACTCGACGACGACCTTGCCCCGCTTCGACGTCAGGTCCACCTTCACGCGCGTGTTGAGGTGACTGGACAACAGCTCCTCCAACTCGAGGATCCCGGGAGGGGGAAGCTGTCGGGGCCCGGCGGGCGCACCGTTCGGACTGTCGGTCCGTCCGACCGACGGGACCGGCGCCGGCCCGGCCGCCGCCGTCCCATTGATGTCCGTGCCCACTCCCCTGGCGTCACGCGCCTCCAGGTCGTACGCGACACCGTTCGCCACGTCGTTGTGTTCACGGACGAGCTCCTCGATCGCCCGGACCGTGAGACCGTCGGAGACGACCTGGCGGGCCAGAACCTCCTGATAGCCGCGATCCGGGGTACCCAGCAGAGCCCGCGCGTGACCCGGACTGATCTGACCCTCGGCCAGCAGGCGTTGCACGCCGGAAGGCAACTGGAGGAGGCGCAGGATGTTGGTGACCGCAGTGCGACTCTTCCCCACGCGGGTGGCCACCTGGTCGTGGGTGAACCCGAACTCCTCGATCAACTGCTGGTAGGCGGCGGCCTCTTCCAGGACGTTGAGGTCCTGTCGGTGGAGGTTCTCCACCAGGGCCTGCTCGAGACTGTGCGTGTCGTCCGAGGTCTGGATGAGCACCGGGATGGTGTGCAGACCTGCCCGGCGCGATGCCCGCCAACGACGCTCGCCGGCGATCAACTCGAATTCATCGGACGATTCCGCACCGATCCGGCGAACCAGTACCGGCTGCAGGACGCCCAGCTCCTTGATGGAGGCGGCCAGCGACGACATGGTCTCCTCGTCGAAGTTGACCCGCGGCTGGCGTGGATTGGGTCGGATGTTTCCGATCGGAACCTCACGGAGCGCCGACGTTCGGTCACCCGTGACCTCGGTGGGGATGAGGGCGCTGAGACCCTTCCCCAGCCCGCTACGACGTGCCACCGCTGACCTCCTTGGCTAGTTCCCTGTAGGCAATGGCGCCGCGTGACGCAGGGTCGAATGCGGTGATCGGCTGACCGAAGGACGGCGCCTCGGAGAGCCGCACGGTCCGGGGGATCACGATCCTGCAGACCTTGTTGCCGAAGTGCTCACGCACCTCGGTGGCGACCTGGTCGGCGAGCTTGGTGCGGGCGTCGTACATGGTGAGCACGATGGTCGAGATGTCGAGCCTCGGATTGAGGTTGGAGGCGACCAGGTGAACGTTCCGCATGAGCTGGCTGAGACCCTCGAGGGCGTAGTACTCACACTGGATGGGAACCAGTACCTCGTCCGCTGCGGCGAGTGCGTTGACGGTGATCAACCCGAGGGAAGGAGGGCAGTCGATCAACACGAAGTCGAAGTCGTCGATGACCGACTCGATGGCTCGCTTCAGCTTCAGCTCCCGACTGAATGCCGGTACGAGCTCGATCTCGGCTCCGGCCAGGGCGATGGTCGCGGGCGCCACGAAGAGATTCTTCATGCTCGTCGGCTCGACGCAGTCCTCCAGCGACGAATCACGCATGAGGACGTCGTACATCGAGAGTTCAAAGTTACGGGCATCGATGCCCAGACCGGTGGTCGCGTTGCCCTGAGGGTCGAGATCGATGACCAGGACCCGGAATCCGAGCTCGGCGAGTGCGGCCCCCAGGTTCACCGACGTGGTGGTCTTGCCGACACCACCCTTCTGATTCGCCACGGCCAGCACGCGGGGGAGTGGGTTGCCCGATGCCGCCTGGGGTTGACGGCCGGTGGGTGCGGGGGCATCCTCGGCCTTCTCCTCCGCTTCGGCCGCGAGCGGAGGAGTTGGCTCGCTGGCGATCTCCTCTGTCGTCCCGTCCGCCGGTGCGGACTCGGAGGCAGCTCCCTCCTCGGTTGCCGCGACATCAGGGAGGGCGCTTCCGCCCGAGGGTTCTTCCGTGACGTCTGCGTCCTTCGACTCGTCGAGCCCCGGAGGGGATGGCACTTCAGCGTCGGCAGCTCGAGTGGCTTCCGCGGGAACGGTTGTCGATGCGGATTCGACTTCGCTGGTGTCCTCTTCCGTCTCCTCGGTCGCCGTTCCTGCCCCGCCGTCGGGATCTTCCTTCGACGACCCGCCACCGGCTTCCGAGGAATCGAGCAGTCTGACGGCCCCCTGTGCTCCAACTGCGTCCGCAGTGGCGGGTTCGGTGGAGGAGGGACTCGGAGGGAATGGCCTGTTCCGACCACGTCGTCGGCCGCGCATTATCGTCTCCTCGAGTAGTCCGGGTGCAAGGGCCTCATACTCTCCCGCCCTGACCCTCACGTCAAGCATCACCAGGAAATGTTTCACGTGAAACACGGGCTCCCTCCCCAGACGCCACGCGGGCAGGTTCGAATCGCTGGCGCGGTCATCCTCCACGGGCCCGACTGCGAGGCACCGGAGTCGGACACGTACTGCCTCCTCAGCTCGAACGAGCGGGGACCGGTGCGGAGGTTCCCAGGGCCGACACAGCCGGGGCGTCGAGGGATACCGATGCGAATCAGGCTGCATCGGGAGCTAGAGCTGGAGAGCAGTCAACTCCCACGGTTCCCTGCTCGATCCACCCGACCATCGGAGGTCCCAAAGTGAGTCCGGCACAGGCGGTCCGAACGATGCGGGGGCTATCTGACATTGAACGGAGCTGCGCGTCCAGGGACGGGATCCAGGGACGAGGTCTCCTGGGACGTCGACTCAGGAGTACGGCGGAAGCGGCGTAGGGAGCGCAGCGAGCGTACGGAGGACTCACGGGTGGGCCGGGCCCGGGCCGCCACTCCATCCGGTTGACCTCGATTCTGTGGTCATCCCACCGGCTCTCACCCTCGACGAGGTTTCACGTGAAACATCGTGACGCTACCCGATCGGCGATCGACGATGTCCGAATCAGAACATCGGCCGCTTCACAGGCATGCCGGTTCGCCGAGGGTAGCGCTCGTCCAGGGCGTCCACCTTGGTGAGGACCTGGTACCCGAATCGACCGAATGGTCGTACGGTCAACCCGGCGATCAGGCCGAGGCTGCGCAACCCGGACGGATCCCAGCGCTGGGATCCGTCGAGGTCGGGTGGTTCGGAGATCACCATCGTCCCTCCGATCCCGAGGAAGCCCGAGCCGCATTCTGCAGTGGCCGAAGGTGGTCCGAATGACCGTGAGGTCACACACCGGAACTCCTCGCGGTAGCCAACCACCCGGGCCAGCTCCTCCGCCCGCCCGCGGAGGACCTCAGCCCGCACCGGCCCTGACCAGCCATCCACCACCTCGTGGAGAAACGCTGTCCGCCGCTGGTTCGCATCCATGAGCACGACCCGGGTATCGGGCCAGCACGAGGCGAGCACCAGGCCGGGCAGCCCGCCTCCGGTCCCGAGGTCGATGACACCGGTCGGCGGACCACCGCACTCGGCTTCCAGTATGGAGACGAAGCCCAGAGCGTGGTCGATCTGCTCGGCGATCGGCATTCGTCCGAGGAAGCCCAGTTCGTGCGATCGATGGAGCGAGAGGGTCAGGTCGGCCTGCACCTTCTCCAGATAGGCATCGTGCGCGTCAACGGCTCCGCCTGCATCAGTCATGACCACACTCTGCCACGACAACTCTGACCGTCGGTGGCTCCGGGGAGTGCCTGCCATCCGAGGCATCCCGCCCCGGACGCGACCGTGGCACCGGGGATATCCCGGTGCCACGGTCGGCCAGCACGGAACTACCCGTGATCGGTCACGCCGGAGCGATCACCACGTAGCGGGTCGGCTCGACCCCGTCCGAGCGCGTCTCCACGCCCTCGATCTCATTGACCGCGTCGTGGATGACCTTGCGGTCGGCCGGTGACATGGGCTCGAGAGCGCGCTCGTCACCGGAGCTCTTCACCTCGTCGGCAATGCCCTCGGCGAACCTGCGGAGAGCGGCATTGCGCTTCTCCCGATAGCCGGCGACATCGACCAGGATCCGGTCGGTCCGGTTCTCCGACTGGCGTTGGACGTAGGTGCGGGTCAGGTCCTGGACCGCCGCCAGGGTCGCCCCACGCGGTCCAACGAGCAGTCCGAGGTCATCACCCGCTGCAGCCACCTGCACCGTCTCCTCGTCCAGCTCCGAGAAGGTGATGTCCGCCTGGAGACCGAACTCCTCTACGAGTCCGGACAGGAACTGCTGCGCCGCCTCACCCTGCTGCTCCAGCGTCAATGACTCTTCCATGGTCTCCTCACGATCTCCGGACGCACGCCCGGATGCTTTCTTGCCCTGTTGCTTCGATTGGTTGTCGCCCGACGGGCCGCCGCCCCGCGATCGATTGCGTCGATTCCCTCCGCCGCCTCCGGGGGTACCGGTGGCAGGCGCAACGTTCGGATCCGGATCGGTCGAATCACCGTCTGGAGCGCTGTCCTGACGTGCGCCGCCCTTGGCGCTCTTGCCCGAGGTGCCGTTCGAGCGGGTACGGTCCGCACCCTCACGCTTTCTGTCCGGGCGCGGACGCCGGGTCCGCTTCGGCGGGGGAGCAACCGGTCGCACCCGTGCCTGCACCCGTGCCTCGCCCCGCAACCGGCCGAACAGCCCAGCCTTCGGCTCACTCAGGACCACGAACTCCGCATCGTCCTCCGCGACACCCAACATGTCGAGTGCCGATTCCTTCGCCTCGTCGAGGGACTTTCCACTGGCTTCCACCCACTCCACGTGTCAGCGCGCCTTTCTCTCTTTTTTGGCCTTGGAGCGGGGGTGCTGCGGCCTCTTCGCCGCGCCCCCGCCGTTCGCCTCTGCACTGCCGTTGGCCGAGGAACTGCCGTCGGCGGACGCGCCTGAGCCGTTGGTCCCCGACCCGTTGCCGGAATTCCTGGCCGGGGAGGCCTTGGCCGTTCCCGATGTACCCTTCGCCTTGGGCAGAGGACGCTCCGTCGACTCGATCCCCTGCTCCTTCTCGATGTCCTTGTCCTTCGCCTTGTCCTTCGCCGGGGACAGGGTCCGCGTCCGGCCGGTGGCCGCCGGCGAAGGTGGGTTGGGACCCGGCACGATGCCGCGTCGGAACAGCACTTCCTGGGTTCCGATCCGGATGGCGCTCGAAACAATGAAATACACGTTGAGAATTGCCGCCACATTAAGGTAAATAAAGCCGAAGATGAGTGGCATGTATTTCTGGAGCATGGCTGCCTGGGGATTCGCCTGAGCAGCCTGCGGGTTCCGTGCATTGAGACGAGACATCTGCAGATACTGGAGCCCGACGGCGCCGATGACCAGGAGGGCGTAGGGGATGTACTCCCAGGTCGAGGCGTGGTGGGAGAGGAGTTTCGAGGCGAAGTTGATGCCACCGGAGACCAGTGCTCCGTGGGAGGACACGATGTCGTGGTACATCTTCGTGGAGGTCGAGATGTAGCGGGGGTCGGCGCAGGCACTCACGTGGCAGACGCTGGACTGGTTCGGGGTGAACACCCCGTTCACGTAGCTGTAGGGAAGGGCGGCGCCCTTGCCCACGGTGTTGGTGATGCCCCGGATGACGCTGTACAGCATGAAGAAGAACGGCATCTGCAACAGCATCGGGAGACAGCCGGAAGCAGGGTTTACTTTGTGCTCTTTATAGAGCGCCATCATTTCTTCATTTAGTTGGACCCGGTTTTCCGGGCCCTTGTACTTCTGCTGAAGCTTCTTCATTTCCGGCCCGAGCGCCTGCATCGCGGCCATGTTCTTGGTGCTCTTGACCGTCAGCGGCGTCAGGGCCGCCATGACCACGATGGTGAGGAGGGCCACGGCGACCGGGTAGCTGGGGATGATCGCGTAGAAGAACGCCATGATCTCGCCGATCAGCTTGAGGATCGGTTGGAAGATGCTTCCGATGGCGTGGGTCAGCGAACTCATGGTCTGCTCCGTTCAGGGACGGGGTCGATGCCGTGGCCGCCCCACGGGCCGCAGCGGGCGATACGCCGGATGGCCAGGACCGATCCACGGCCCGCGCCGTGCCTCTCCACTGCTTCGAGGGCGTACTCCGAGCACGAGGGGAGGTACCGGCACCCGGTGGGCCGCCCCGCCCGTGCCGACTGGTAGCCACGTATGAGGAGGACCGGCACCCGCTGCGACCAGGTCATGACGTCCGGATCGGGGTGCGGGAGCGAGCCGTGCTCCTCCGGCTTCGTGTGCTCGTGGAGCGGGGCCGCGCTCATCTGGCCGCCCGTAGCGGCAACCGGTCGGTCGCCTTCTCCACTGCCTGGCTCATGGCCACCTTCAATTCCTTGAACTCGAGTGCCGGCCCCGCCGGACTGCTGCGCACCACGTAGGCTCCGGTTCGGAGCTCACCGGCCTGATCGGCCAGGATCGCACGCATCCGACGTCGCAGCAGGTTGCGCTGCACCGCATTCCCCACCTTCCGGCTGACCACGTAGGCGACCTGGGGCCGGTCCCACTCGGGACGGTCGACGAAGGACACGGTCACCGGACCGCTTCGGCCCCTCGCCCGGCTCCGACGAAGGTCCACGAACGTCTGACGGGAGCGCACCGGGTCGATACGTGGCCGACGGGGCCGACCGTTGGGTAGGGTGGTCACACCGACAGGCGCTTGCGTCCCTTCGCCCGGCGCGACCGGATGACGGCCTGACCGGCCTTGGTCGACATCCGTTTGCGGAATCCGTGAGTCTTGGCGCGCTTGCGCACGTTCGGTTGGTAGGTCCGCTTCATCCATCCACATCCTTCCTCGCCCTGAACCGCGGACCTGATGTCCCGATCGGCAGGGGCCCGGCCACTGGGGGCTGGGCATTCGACGTACATGCTACGCCTAAACGCGCCTCCCGCTCTAGTCGGAGCCCGCAGGCAGCACCGCCGGGCACGGTGTACCGTTCCGAACCAGGCACGCTACCGGGTGCGCCGGTCGGATCCCGTGGACCGGCCTGGCGTGCCCAGATCAGATCTCGTCGAACAGCCAGTGACAGCGCCGCTCCGCCGATCTGCGGAGGTGGCACCAGCAGAGGGTGCTCGTCCACAGGTGTGGATATCTTTGTGGACCAGTTGCGCAGTCAAAGGGCGGAGGCCCACGTGAGTGACACCGAAGACTTGTGGACATCGTGCTCCGACGCTCTGCGCGAGCAGGTGTCCGACGCGATCTGGCAGGCCTACCTGTCCGGGATCACCCCGGTGTCCATCAAAGAGCATGAGATCGTGCTCGGCGTCCCCAACAAGCTCATCCGGGACCGCGTCGAGTCCCGGTTCCTCGGACTGATCCAGGACACGGTCACCGGCACGCTCGGCCGCGACCTCGTCGTCCAACTCGAGGTGGTCGCCCTCGACGAGGACCGTCAGCGTGCCGTGGCCGCCACCGACCTGATCGACGACGAGCGCCCGGTACCCACGGCCGGCGTCCGGGTGGGCGGCGTTCCACCGGCTCCGTCGCCCGTGCTCGATCCCCGGTACACGTTCGAGACCTTCGTCATCGCCTCCTCCAACCGGTTCGCCCATGCCGCCGCCCAGTCCGTCGCCGAGTCGCCGGCCCGGTCCTACAACCCGCTGTTCATCTACGGGGACGCCGGTCTGGGCAAGACCCACCTCCTCCACGCCATCGGGAACTACGTCCTGGAGAACTTCACCGGGCGCAATGTCCGCTATGTCACCACCGAGACGTACATGAACGAGTTCGTCGACGCCATCCGGCACAGTTCGACGACCGCCTTCAAGCGCCGGTACCGGGAGTGCGACGTGCTCCTGATCGACGACGTCCAGTTCATGGAGCGCAAGGAGTCACTCCAGGAGGAGTTCTTCCACACCTTCAACTCCCTCTACGGGGCCTCGAAGCAGATCGTCCTGACCTCGGACCGGCCGCCGAAGTCCATCGCCACGCTGGAGGACCGGCTCCGGAGCCGGTTCCTGTCCGGCCTGATCACCGAGGTCCAGCCTCCCGAACTCGAGACCCGGCTGGCGATCCTCCAGACCAAGGCCGAGCACGAGCAGGTGGCGGTGCCCGATGAGGTGCTCGAGTTCATCGCCACCCACGTGAAGGAGAACATCCGGGAACTGGAGGGCGCCCTCATCCGGGTGACGGCATTCGCCAGTCTGAATCACCAGCCCATGAGCCGGACCCTGGCCGAGGAGGTCCTCTCCGACATCGTCTCGGCGGACCAGCCCCGTCGGATCACCCCCCAGGTCATCCTCGATGCGACCTCCGAGACGTTCGGCTTCTCCGTGGAGGAGCTGTGTGGTCCCAACCGGCGCCGCCCCCTGGTCACCGCGCGCCAGGTCAGCATGTACGTCTTCCGGGAGTTGACCGACTTCAGCTATCCGGCCATCGGGCGCGAGTTCGGCGGGCGCGACCACTCGACGGTCATGCACGCGGTGGAGAAGATCGCCGGACTGATGAAGGAACGTCATCAGATCTACAACCAGGTGACCGACCTCATCGTCCGCATCAAGAGCGGGTCATGAGCCGGACCCGGTATCCAGAGCTTGTGCTCATCTTGTGGATATCTACAGGTTGTTCTGGGGTAATTCTGTGAACTCCGGTGAACTTGTCCATAACCCGACACCCCGGGCTCACCGATCGGCAACGATCCGGGTGGGAACGGGGACCGAGCGTGGACAACTATTCCTGCTCCCACCTGGGCCGATGGTGGTCTGTCCACAATCCACACCCCTTACTACCATCACTAGAATTTCTAATTAACTAACTAAGAAGCAATGCGAGAAAGGACTTCTTCGTGAAGTTTCGATGCGAGCGTGACTCGTTGGTGGAGGTACTGACCACAGCTGGCCGGGCTGTGGGGACACGCTCGTCCGCCCAGATGGTCCTGAGCGGGGTGCGGATCGAATCAACCGGGAACCACCTGTCGGTCATCGGCACCGACCTCGACCTGACGGTCCATGTGTCCACCGAGGCCATCGGCATCGACGACGGGGTGTGCGTGGCGCCGGCCAAGCTCCTCGCCGACATCGTCCGCTCGCTGGAACCCGGTGCGGTGACCGTCGAGTCGGAGGGTGAGAAGATCGAGATCGGTGCCGCCCGGTCCCGCTTCAGCCTGCGGACCTTTCCCGTCGCCGATTTCCCGTCACTACCGGATCCGCCGGAACCGGCGACGTTCCTCCCGGCCGCCGGACTGGCCAGTGCCCTGCGCCAGGTCGTCCGGGCGGCCTCGAACGACGACGCCCGCCCGCTGCTGACAGGTGTGCTGATCGCACCCGAGGGCACCGGAGTCCGTCTCGTGGCCACAGACTCCTACCGCCTGGCGCTGAGGGACATCGAGGGCAGCGACGCCTTCGTGGGCACATCCCAGATCCTGGTGCCGGCGCGCGCGCTGGCCGAGCTGCAACGCCTGTCAGGTCTGGGACCCGGATCAAAGAGCGCCGAGGCGGCAGCGGACGACCAGGAGACCGGGGCCACGGTGGGACTGTCCATCGGCGACCACGATGTCACCTTCACCTCGGGAGAGGTGAAGGTCAGCACCCGACTGCTGGACGGCACCTACCCGGACTACCGGCAGTTGATCCCCCCGGCGTATCCGAACCGCCTCCATGTCGGTAAGGACTCACTCCTCGACGCACTGCGTCGGGTTCGCCTGCTGGTGCGGGACAACACGACTCCGGTGCGCCTGTCCATGCGTCACGGTGGTGTCGACCTCACCGTCGTGTCCCAGGAGGTCGGGGACGCCAGCGAGACGGTGGATGCCGATTTCGAGGGCGAGGACCTGACGATCGCCTTCAACCCCACGTACCTGATCGACGGAGTCGAAGCGGTCACCGGCGACGAGGTACTGCTCGAGACGGTGGACGCCACCAAGCCGGCCACCGTGCGGGCCGCGGAAGAGACCGACTTCCGGTACCTCCTGATGCCTGTGCGCGTGTCCTGATCCGGTACCGGACGCGGTAGCCCATGCACCTCGTCTCACTGGCCGTGACCGATTTCCGCAACCTGGCGTCCACCCGGATCGAGCTGGACCCGCGAGGGACGACGGTGATCACCGGTCTCAACGGAGCGGGCAAGACCAGCCTGCTGGAGGCCACGGCCTACCTGGCCACCCTGCAGTCGTTCCGCGGCGCACCCAAGGAGGCCCTGGTGCGACGGGGGAGCGAGCAGGCCATCCTGCGGGCGGAGACCGTGGTCGAGGGCCGTACCCTCACCCTCGAGGCGGAGATCCAGTCGACCGGGCGCGCCCGCACCCAGGTGAACCGCCAGGGCGTGCGGCGTCGGGCCGATCTGCACGAGGCCCTGCGGGTCACCGTGTTCTCCCCGGAGGACATCGGCGTCGTCCGGGCCGGGCCATCCGACCGCCGGCGGTTCCTGGACGAGACGCTCGCCGTGGTCGACCCGAAGGAGGCCCGATCGGCCGAGGACGTCGACAAGGTGCTGCGCCAGCGGGGTGCGCTGCTCCGGACGTCCGGCCGCACCCTCGGTTCCGAGGCCGCGACCACGCTCGACGTGTGGGACTCCCGACTCCACGAAGCCGGCAACCGCCTGGTGGAGGCCCGGGAGCGGCTGGTCGACCAACTGGTCCCTCTCGCGGGGGAGCACTACGGCCGGCTGGCCGGGCGGCGCACGGACGTCGGGCTGGCCTACGTGCGGTCGTGGCAGGGGTCGTTGCTCGAGGCCCTGGCGGCGGTTCGCGACAGGGACGTGCAGCGGGGGGTGTCGACCGTCGGCCCCCACCGTGACGACCTCGAATTGACCCTCGACGGTCTGCCCGCGCGGACGCACGCATCCCAGGGGGAGCAGCGGTCCCTGGCCCTGGCCCTGCAGTTGGCCGCGCACGAACTGGCCACGTCCCGACTCGGCACGGCCCCCGTCCTCCTCCTCGACGACGTCTTCTCCGAGTTGGACCCGCACCGCGCCCGGGCCCTCCTGGAGGGGCTCCCCCCGGGCCAGACCATGCTCACCACGGCGCAGCCCGCACCGCCCGAGGTCGTGGCAGCGAGGATCTACGCCATGGCGGACGGAGGGCGACTGGAACCGGCACCGGTGGATCGATGAGCTTCGACCCCCCGCACCGCAGGAACTCCGAGCCGCGCCCGCTGGACGGCTCCCTCGAGGCCCTGTCCCGGCAGCTCGGATTGGAGGGTGCCGCCGGGGTGGGGAGGCTCTTCGCCGGGTGGACCGAGATCGTCGGGGAGGCCATGGCGGAACACGTCCGACCGGTCCGCATCGATCCATCGGCCCTGGTGGTGGCCGTCGACCACCCGGCCTGGGCCACCCAGGTCCGACGCCTGGGAGACACCTTGCTGGACCGGGTGGCAGCCTACTCAGGGGTCGACCGACCCGAGCGTCTGGACGTGCGGGTCCAGCGGTGACGGGGTGCCACCGGGGCCCGGGCATCGGCCCGGGGTGGCACACCGGGGGGCTACACTGGGGCACTGGAATCAGGGGTGTTCCGAGGGCCCGTTGATGCATTCGGCATCACCGGCAGCCCGTCCGGGCGCTGGTTCCCTTCCACTGGGACACTGCGAAAGGGCGCGCCTGTGGCGCTGAAGACCGAGAAGGAACGTACGGCGGGGGAACCCACGTACGACGCCGGGGACATCACCGTTCTCGAAGGTCTGGACCCGGTCCGAAAGCGTCCCGGGATGTACATCGGCTCCACCGGTCCGACAGGCCTCCACCATCTCGTCTGGGAGATCGTGGACAACGCCGTCGACGAAGCCATGGCCGGCCACTGCGACCGCATCGAGGTCACCCTCCTCGCCGACGGCGGCGTGCGGGTGGCCGACAACGGACGCGGCATCCCGACCGGCCTCCACCCGAAGTACAAGGACAAGACGGCCGCCGAGGTCGTCTACACCGTCCTCCACGCCGGCGGTAAGTTCGGTGAGGGCGGTGGGTACAAGGTGTCCGGTGGTCTCCACGGCGTGGGCAGCTCGGTGGTCAACGCACTCTCGACCCGGTTGGTCCTCGAGATCGACCGCGACGGCGACCACCACGTCATGGAGTTCGTCGACGGTGGCAGGCCGACGGGCAAACTCACCGTGACCGGCAAGTCGCCGCGTGACCACACGGGCACCACGGTGTCCTTCTGGCCCGATCCCACGATCTTCGAGGAGATCGAGTACCGCGCGCAGACCGTCGTGGAGCGACTCCAGGTGATGGCCTTCCTCAACAAGGGTCTCGAGATCCATTTCGAGGACCAGCGCCCCGACGCCAAGCCCGCCCAGACGTTCAAGTACAAGGACGGCATCGTCGACTACGTGCGGCACCTCAACGCGTCCAAGGAGGCGCTCTTCCGCAAGGTCTGCTCCTACGAGCAGAAGGAGGAGACCATGGAGGTCGAGGTGGCGCTCCAGTGGAACGCCGGCTTCTACGACAGCATCCACTCCTTCGCCAACGGCATCTCCACCATCGACGGTGGTATGCACGAGGAGGGCTTCAAGAAGTCCCTCACCAACGTGGTGAACAAGTACGCACGGGCCAAGGGCACCCTGAAGGAGAAGGACGACAACCTCCTGGGCGAGGACATCCGCGAGGGCATCACCGCCATCATCTCCGTCCGTCTCCAGGACCCGCAGTTCGAGGGTCAGACCAAGGGCAAGCTCGGCAACGTGCCGGTCCGTTCACTGGTGGAGCGCGCCACGAACGAGAAGCTCACCGACTGGTTCGAGGAGAATCCGCGGGAGGCCAACCAGATCATCCAGAAGGGCCTGCTCGCCGCCCGGGCCCGTCTCGCCGCCCGCTCCGCCCGCGATCTGACCCGCCGGAAGTCGGCACTGGACGGCGCGGGTCTGCCCGGCAAGCTCGTGGACTGCTCATCGAAGGAGCCTCGGGAGAGCGAGCTCTTCATCGTCGAGGGGAATTCCGCCGGCGGCTCCGCCAAGGACGCCCGGAATCCGAAGACCCAGGCCATCCTGCCCATCCGGGGCAAGATCCTGAACGTCGAGCGGGCCCGGGCCGACAAGATGCTCAAGAACACCGAGATCCAGGCGCTCATCTCGGCCATCGGCGCCGGCCTGGCCGAGGACTTCGACGTCACCAAGATCCGGTACCACAAGGTGATCATCCTGGCCGACGCCGACGTCGACGGCTCCCACATCCGCACGCTCCTGCTGACCTTCTTCTTCCGTCAGATGAAGCCCCTGGTCGAAGGCGGTTTCGTCTACGTGGCACAGCCTCCGCTGTACTCCACGCTGGTGGGCAAGGAGAAGGTCTACCTGAAGGACGACAGCGCCCGCGCCGTCTTCCTCGAGGAGCACCCGAACCACAAGGCGGACTTCCAGCGTCTGAAGGGGCTGGGCGAGATGGACTTCGGTGAGTTGAAGGACACCACGATGGACCCGGGCCAGCGTTCGCTGCTCCAGGTGGCCGTCGAGCAGGCGGCCATCGCCGACGAGGTGTGCTCCGTGTTGATGGGCGAGGACGTAGAGCTGCGCCGGAACTTCATCCAGACCAACGCCAAGGACGTTCGCTTCCTCGACATCTGAGGCCCGACGGTCGGTGGAGCCCCCGGCGGGTGGCACGACGATGAGAGTGCAGACGACAGCGATGCAGACAGGGACAGTGGATGCCAACACGTGACAACGAGGGCCGGGGCGGCTCGGACACCACCGATGACGTCGTCACCGGGTTCATCGAGCCGATCGAGATCCAGGAGGAGATGGAGCGCTCGTTCCTCGAGTACTCGATGTCGGTCATCGTCTCGAGGGCACTCCCTGACGTGCGGGACGGCCTGAAACCCGTCCACCGTCGCATCCTCTACTCGATGTACGACCAGCGGCTGCTGCCCGACCGCCCCCACACCAAGTGCGCCAAGGTCGTCGGCGACGTCATGGGCTCGTACCACCCCCACGGCGACTCGGCCATCTACGAGGCTCTGGCCCGGATGGTCCAGGACTTCTCGATGCGGCACCCGCTCATCGACGGTCACGGCAACTTCGGTGGCACGGGGCCGGACGAGGGTCCGGCCGCCATGCGGTACACCGAGTGCCGGCTCGGCTCGCTGGCGCTGGAGCTGATGAACGGGATCGACCAGGAGACCGTCGACTTCGTCGCCAACTACGACGCCACGTCCGAGGAGCCGACGGTCCTGCCGGCCCGGTTCCCGAACATGCTGGTCAACGGATCCCAGGGCATCGCCGTGGGCATGGCCACCAACATCCCGCCGCACAATCTGGGTGAGGTCATCGACGCCACCACCCACCTCCTGGAGCACCCCGAGGCGACACCGGACGACCTGATGGAGTTCATCAAGGGCCCCGACTTCCCGACCGGGGCGCTGATCCTCGGACGTCAGGGGATCCAGGATGCGCTACGCACCGGTCGCGGCTCGATCAAGCTGCGGGCGGTCGCCGAGATCGAGGAGAGCCGGGACGGGGTGACCCGCATCGTCGTCTCCGAGATGCCGTACCAGACCTCCATCGCGTCGGTCTCGAAGCGGATCGAGGACCTGGTCCGGGCTGGCGACCTCGAGGGGATCGCCGAGGCGCAGGACGACTCCTCGGGCGGAAAGACGCGCCTCGTGATCCGTCTCAAGCGCGACGCCAATGCCAACGTGGTGCTGAACAACCTGTTCAAGCAGACGCCCATGCAGACCACGTTCAGCGTGAACGCCGTCGCCCTCGTCGACGGGGTGCCCCGCACGCTCGACGTGGCGCAGATGCTCACCCACTACGTGGCGCACCAGGTCGAGGTCGTCACCCGGCGGACCGAGTTCCTGCTGGCCAAGGCCCGGGCCCGGGCCCATGTCGTCGAAGGCCTCTTGAAGGCCATCGACATGCTGGACCAGGTGATCGCCACCATCCGCGGCTCGGACGACCGACCCGCCGCCCTCGAGGCCCTGCGGGCCACGCCGTTCGACTTCTCGGAGGAGCAGGCCAACCACATCCTGGACATGACGCTCGCCCGACTCACCCGTCTCGGCCGCTCGAACCTCGAGGAAGAGCTGGCCAAGCTCCTCGAGGAGATCGCCGAGCTGGAGTCGATCCTGGCCGACCCGGCCAAGCTGCGCGGCGTCATCGCCGGCGAGCTCGGGGAGATCCGCGAGAAGTTCGCCAACGAGCGGCGGACCATCGTCACCCACGACCCGGGCGACATGAACGTCGAAGACCTGGTGGACGACGAGGAGATCGTGGTCACCATGAGTCGGGCCGGCTACATCAAGGCCGTCTCCGCCGACGCCTTCCGCACCCAGGCGCGTGGTGGACGGGGGGTCCAGGGCGCAAAGCTGAAGGAGGAGGACCTCATCGACGACGTGGTGCACACGTCCTCGCACGCCCACCTCCTCCTGTTCTCCAATCGTGGCCGGGTGTTCCGGCTGCGGGCGCTCGAGATCCCGGTCAAGGAGCGGGCGGCCCGGGGGACAGCGGTCGTCAACCTGCTCCCACTGTCGCCGAACGAGAGCATCCAGGCGATCATCGGCACCCGCGACTTCGCCGAGGACAACTTCCTGGTGTTCGCCACCAAGCTGGGACAGATCAAGAAGACCGCCTTCAGCGAGTACGACAAGTCCCGGCGTGAGGGCTTCATCGCCATCAATCTGCGCGACGGGGACGAACTGGTCCGCGTGGTCGAGACCCACGGGGACGACGACGTCTTCATCGTCACCTCCTCCGGGATGACGATCCGCTTCTCCGAGCACGATGTCCGCGCCATGGGGCGTGACGCCGCCGGCGTCCGGGGCGTACGCCTGAAGCCCGAGGACGTGGTGGTGTCGTGCGACATCGCCCGCGACGAGGCCGACATCCTGATCGTGACCGATGCCGGCTACGGCAAGCGGACCAAGGTGGACCGGTTCAACAGCCAGGCGCGCGGTGGCCAGGGGGTGCGCGGCATCAAGCTCACCGCCAAGCGCGGTCGGGTCGTGGCCGCGTTCATGGCCGGACTGGACGACCAGCTGCTGCTCATCTCCACGTCGGGCGTGGTGATCCGGACCGCCGTCCGCGAGATCGCCAGTCAGGGCCGCGACGCCACCGGCGTGCGGGTCATGAACCTGGGCGAGGGCGATGCCGTGGCCGCCGTGGCCCCGGTGGCGGGCGAGACCTCCGGCGACGCCTGAGGCGGGGCCGGGCCGTCGACTTCGGCCGTCCGTCCGGGGTGGTGTAGCGTGAGCAACCGGTTTGCGGGGCTATAGCTCAGTTGGTTAGAGCGCAGCACTGATAATGCTGAGGTCACAAGTTCGATTCTTGTTAGCCCCACCAGGTCAGAGGCACGTTTTCTCGAACGGGAACGTGCCGGTGTCCTACAACAGGTCCTCCAGGTGGTGGCCTGGAGTTCGCGGCAGAGTTCGCGGCAAGTTGGGCTGCGACCCGTTCAGCTGAGTCCTTCGCCGGCGCCGTCGGCACGTGGCCGTAGCTGTTCGCAGTGACTGCGAGCGTGGAAGCATTTGCCCCAGGTTTGGTTGACACCGTGATTCGACTGATGGGACAGGCAGTTCGACTCGTCCAGCAAGTCCGATCTCGAACCCGGCGTGTGCGTCGACCGCATCTCTGCAGTGACAGCATTCCGGGCCATGGAGCAACCTTCGGCCTCCTCGAGTGACACCCTTCTCGTAGCGATCCGGGACGGTCCCCGGCCGTGCAGGACCTAATCGCCCTCGCCACCTGATCCCCCGATCGCGACCCGGAGGAGGTCGAAACCGACGCTCACCTTGCCGGTGTAGCCGGCGCCCTGCACATCGTCGGCGAACGCCGCCGATTCTTCCGAGGTCGTCGGAGACGGAATGAGATGGGTGAGCACCAAGTGCGGGACACCTGCCAGCTGGGCCATCGCTCCGAGGGCGACGGTGTCGGCGTGATAGTCGAAGACCTTCTCGAAGAACGTTCCCGCGATCATCGGTCCCATCGCCGTGGCCCGGCACGCCTCATGGACGAGCACGGCTGCCCCAATGGACATGTCGGCTACCTCGTCACAGACCCTGGTGTCACCGGAGATCACGATGGCTCCGTCGGGAGTGTCGACCCGATACGCGACCGCGTCAACGGGTTCATGGTGGACCGTCACTGCGCTCACGGTGACTGTGCGGTCCGCACTGGACCACACCACTTTCGGAGACGATGAGGGGGTGAAGGTTGAGACCGTGACTTCAGGCCCGCGTTCTTGAACGTGGGCGATGCGGAGCGCGATGTCCTCGGAGAAGGAGCTGAGGAGTCCCGCCAGAAACGGCTCCGTGGTTCCCTTCGCCGTCACGACCGGTAGTGGCCCGCAGAGCGCCAGCTGGTCTTCGAGCCACCGGGTCATCGCCACATCTGCCACGTCGACCACGTGGTCGCTGTGCACGTGGGTGAGGAACAACGCAGACAGATCGTGGGGCCGCACACCAGCCTCGGCCATCCGCATCACCGTGCCCCGACCGGCATCGAACTGAAGGACGACATCTCCCGATCTGACCATGGTCCCGGCGCCGGCGCGGCCAGGTGTCGGATGCGGGATGCCGGTCCCCGTCAGGATGACCTCAGTCGTCATCG